>MDSX01065975.1_pt1 | contig 14389 bp, 17 predicted proteins | sample 811141 | NCBI WGS metagenome assembly MDSX01 (sample SAMN05326642, study PRJNA326480) | marine metagenome | isolation source: seawater | place: Atlantic Ocean: South East | collected 2010
CTAGCTCCTCTGGGTGTTTGTTACCATCTAAAGCTATTGCATCTTGTAAAGCATTAGTAGCTCTAGCATAAGCACTAACAGGGTTAATACCACCATCTTCACCACGCTCTTCTACTGCCATTGCATAGGCTAGTAGCTCTATTGGTTTGCTTGGTACAGTAACTGTATCAGCATCATTTACTAAATCGTCTGACCTAAGTACACAGTTAAATCTAATTGTGTATGCTTTGTCTGGTATAGGATATAGGTCTACTTGTGTATCACCATCAGCACTAACTCCGTTAAACGAATAGTAATAAGGTGAGCCTGTTGCTACATCACTAGTTAAAAAGAACTTATTAAAATCGTGTGCTGCTTTGTAATCTAAGAAAAAGTTATCTGTTACATTTGTTGCATCTAATACTGTTAAAGAGTTTAAAGAACCATTTAGTTCATAGTTAAAAATACCACTGGTTGTAGTAGCACTTAATGTAGTTCGTAAGGCACTCCAGTTCCAAGCATTTTCTACTGAATCTTTTGCATCATTAACAAGTACAGCTATTAAACTAGAGTAAGAAGATTCATTAACTGTTGATACAGTACGCTCTCTTAATCGTTTTAAAATGTTATTAACTATATCTAAGTAACCCATATTTCTTACCTTAATTAAACCATTTAGAAAATAAGGTGCTACCAAGACCACCTAATCCCATTGCTATAAATATAGCTCCAGCAAACATTCCTTTGCCTTTAGCCATTTGTTTTTCTAATTCATTTACTCGGTTAGACAATTCACCACAAGTTTTATTCATTTCGCTTATTTCACTATTAAGCTGAGTGACTACTGCTACTAACTGTCCTGCTTCGTAATCTGTCATGTTAGACATAAGTATCCTTTAATCGTTTGTACTGTCATAAAATACAGTAATAATAGCTCCATCAGTTCCTGCTGTAACAGTATAACTATCAGAGTCAATTGTTGTCAGTGCAAATTTATCAAGGTTAGTTAATGAACCTAAACTACAAAATATAAAATGTCCGTTACAGTTACTAATAGTTCTTTCTTCATTAGCTGATATTTGTATAACATCTCCATTATAATAAACACCATCTTGAGCGTTAAATAAACAGTAATACTTAGCTGTTTTAGAAGCACAAACTAACACACATTTACCAAAACTCAAATGGTTTGGATTAGTTATTGTCATGCGCTCACTGGGGTTGTAAGTATTTATAAATGTCATATCTTTTGCATAAACACTAACATTACCTTCTGTACTCCAGTTGACTGTAGATACCCTGTCTGTAGGTATTTTAGAAGTAAAAGAATCGCCCTGAGTTAAATCACACTCAAAAATTGTTAAGCCTGTTTCAGTGTTTTGATATACACTGGTAGAGTTCCAAGACATTTTGTTTCTCCATAATTAAATTAGTTGGCAGAAAATATTGACCACACTGCGCCATTACTACCTATTTTACCACCTGGTATAGCCACAGAAAAAGTTTGACTGACTGTAGTAGATGTTTCATTATAAGCTGCTACAGTGTATTCGTTAAAACTGGCAATAGTATAAAAAACAGTTGCGCCACCGGGACTATTAGTAGAAATACTTCCAGAACCACCTAATGCAGGGTGAGGTGCGTTTCCTCCCCAAAAACACACACCCGGATTTGATGCAGTAAGGGTAGCGGTCAATGTGCCTGTTCCGCTTTGTACTTGTGTAGCTGAAGCACCAGAATTAACTGTGTCAAAAGTAGTAATGTAATAAGTACAAGCAGTGTTCATTGAAACTGTTGCTGTTGTACCTGTGGGAACTTTAGCATATGCTTGCCAAGTATTTGCATTAAACCCACTACCAGACAAGTTTGGTAAATTTAAAACTGTAGCGGTAACCCCACCAATAGTTCCTGAAGATATTTTTACTCCGTTTGAAGTATACCCTGACAAATGTACCATACGAGTGCTTCTAGCTGTACCAATACTAATACTTGCACTGTTTGTACCAGTTCCATGAGTAGCAAGATTTAAAGTAACTGTGTTAGATGTTCCATAAAAATCTGCTGCTAGTTGAATCTCACCACTAGCTGGTGCATTACCCTTACTATAATATTCAGATAAACTTATAGGGTTAGTTCCCCCAAACTCTGTTTGTATATTAGCTAAACTAATTGCACCTGATGATTGTAATGCCATTAAATTGTTCCAAATGCTGTAACATCATCTACAGTGACAATTTCACCATCAGATGCAAATTTAACTTTAGCAGTGCCGTTGTAACTAAATACTAAATCACTACCACTAAGAGCAATAGACCAACCAGAAGCTCCAAAATCAACAGAGTTTCCATTGGTGTCTAAGTCACCACCTAGTTGTGGGGTAGTATCGTCAACTACATCTTGTAATGCACTATCAGCTAATGTGCCTTGTGCTGCTGTAGCGTAGGCTGTACTTGCTGTAGTTGCAGCAGTTCCCAAACCTAATGTAGTTCTAGCTGTACTTGCGTCTGCATCGTCTATTAGTGTACCACCAAAGGTAGATACTGCTGATGCTGCTAGGGCATTGTCTGCTGTAGTTCCCTGTGCGCTTGTAGCGTAATCTGTACTAGCTGTGGTAGCTGCTGTTCCTAAACCTAAGTTAGTTCTTGCAGTACCAGCATTAGCTAAGTCTGATAAATTGTTTGCTTTGAGTGCTGCTGATGAAAGAGTATTAGCTGCGTCTGTTGCAGAGTTGGCTGCATTTGTAGCACTTGTAGCTGCGTTTGTTTCGCTTGTACTTGCTGCACTAGCAGAGTTACTAGCATTGGTTGCTTGTGTTGAAGCTGTGCTTGCTGAAGTAGCTGCATTAGTAGCAGATGTACTAGCTTCAGAAGCCTTAGTTGTTGCTGTTGTAGCAGATGTAGCTGCATTTGTTGCTGATGTAGATGCCTCACTAGCTTTAGTAGTAGCTGTAGAAGCACTGCTTGCTGCATTTGTTTCTGCTGTTTCAGCATTAGTCTTTGCTGTTGTTGCACTTGTTGCTGAAGTTGCCGCTGCCGTAGCTGAACTTGCTGCTGCGGTAGCTGAATTAGAAGAGTTAGTCGCTTGTGTACTTGCAGTAGATGCAGATGTGCTTGCATTACTTGCAGAAGTAGAAGCACTAGAGGCAGATGAGGCTGCCCCTGTTGCTGAGTTACTTGCATTAGTTTCTGATGTGCTAGCGTTACTAGCTGATGTACTAGCTGATGTTGCACTTGATGCTGCTTCTGATGCAGATGTTGATGCTTCATTAGCTTTTTCTGTAACAGAGTTAATTGTTACATCAGTGTTTGCATCACCTGCTCCACCATCACCACGAAATATTGCCATATACTACTTCCTTCTTAGAGATTTCTGACGATTAGACCTACCAAAACCACCCATATTATCCATAGGGCGACCGCTAGGTTTCTTTTTCTTTTTAGAAGGTCTTGCTTTTTCTTCAGCAGTATAAGGTCTATTACCTGTTCCTGTGACACCCATTTTTTTATTTTTTCTTTTTAAATAATCATTGGGGCTAAGAGAACCTACACCTGCTTTTTTTTGACTTGGGTCTTTAGGTTTTATACCTTTCTTTCTATTTTTCATAGCTAGTGCTTGACTTGGTGTTTGACTTGCACCTTGTTTAGTAGGAACCCTAGACTTAGATAGATTATTAGTTGTAGTCTTAGTAGTAGTTTTCTTTTCTTTTGAGGGGCTTTTTGAAAGAGAGGCTGCTGCTGTTCCAAGAGATGCTGCTGTAATTGCTCTATTAACATTTCTTTTTCTTGTTGTTTTTTTATTAGCTGCTTCTTTATTTTTAGCCCTAGTTAGTTTTGCTTTAGCAACACCAGCTTCTCGTCTTGCAATAGCATCTTTTTTAGCTTTCAAAGTAGCTTTTCTTTTTTCAGAAGCTGTTCTTTTCTTAGCTGTCTTAGCTGCTAGTTCATTAGATTTTTTAATTCCAGCTTTTACTGTGCCAGATTTATTAAACATTTCTTTTTGTACAGGGGGTTTTTTGTTTTGCGCTCTCGAAACACTCTTTCTAAGTGCTTGTTGACCACCCCTATTTAAAGCTGCTTCTACTGCTTTTTTTCCAATAAGCCTTGTTCCAAGAGTAACTAACGCTTTAAGACCAAGTAATGCTAGTGGGATTGCCATGATACTATTCCTTTATATAATATTAAATAAAAAGCAGCCCCCGAAGGGGCTACCCATCTATCTTAGTTCCTAGTTTTTAGGTACAGAGATAACTAGACCACTTTCAGGTCTAACTGTTTTAACACCATATAGAGTGTCAGCAGTCATCAAATCACCCAAATACTCTTGCTTGTATTGAGTTTGTGTACGAACACCGATTTGTTCTGCTAGTACCATTGCATCTTTCTGAGCCATGATAGCACCAATAGTATCAACAGCAGATGCTGAGTTGTCACCAGCAGCTTCAACTACAGGTAGGTTGTTAGACACATAAATGTCAACACCATAAAGGCTACCGATTTGACCATTAACAACACCTCTGTTATCTACGAAATCAGAAGATTGATAGCGGTCAATGCCCATGATAGTAGTACGAACACTTGGTGGGATAACTAAGAATCTTCCGTCCATAGGAACATCATTATCGTCAAGTTGTTGTACTGCTTCTCTGAAAGCTAAGTCAGTAAACAAGTCAGTTGCAGCTACAGTATCAACTGCATAAGCAGCCAATCCATTAGCAGCATCAATGTAAAAACTGTTAGAGTGAACAAAGTCAGAACCTGACCCATTGTCATCTCCAAAAGTTTTAGCTAACAAGCCTATGTCAGAATCTAATTGTGTTGCTAAAGCATATCCAGCATCTTCGGTGTAAAAACTACGAAGTGAAGGTTGTGCTTGAACATCAACAATATCTTCAATTAAGCGTGAGTATTCAAAGTGCTTGTTAATTGCTACTTGCACTTCAGACTCAGTTGCTGCAATCAAAGTTACTTCTGTGTTTGCTGCTTTAGCAGAAGCAGAGCCACGAGTAGGTTTAGGGATATGAATTGTATCTCCCTTCTTTCCACTGTGATTCATTTTGTTAATTAAGTTCGCGAGAACCAAATTTTTCTTATAACCAGCGATAATCTCATCAGACCAAATCTCTGGTATAAAAGTAGCCGCTGTAGTAGTGGTTACTTGATTAGTACCTAATCCCATTTTACTATTCCTTTTAGTTTGAGTTTATTTTACCCTCCCTTCAGCATAAGCCTTGTCAAACAAATCAACATTCGCTTGATACCTCTGGGGGTCGTTAATCATTAAATTAACTATCTCAGAACGCCTATAGATTTTTCTGGACATTGGTTCACCTGAACCTTTGCCACCTGTAGATGCTGCTTTAAGTTGTAGTTTTCTATCTTTCTCATTAATGCTTTCAGTCTTTTCAACTATGCCTTTAATCTCTTTCCAATTAGAAAGAAGTTCATCAGCAGCATTAAAGTCGTATTTATCAGCTCTTTGAAATAACTCAGTACGGACTTCTGATTTTGAAACCCAGTTTACAAAGTTTTCATTTTTTACAATAGATTCAAAGTCTGGGTGCTTTTCAGCAATTCTTCCCATTACTTCTTGTTGTTGTTGCTTAGCAAGAAGCTCTTTCATTTGAATCATTGTTTCGCTGTTTTCTACAGCCTTACTAACAGAACCTTTAGGGTCTTCATAAAAATCTAATTCTGGTTCTTCTTTTTTATTGGGGCTTTTGGCATCTTCACTAAGTTTAACCTTGAGCAATTCGTCAACTGATTTACGAAGGTCGCCTACTTCTGAACTTTGTCTACCAACAAGTTTTTCAACCTCTTGGTGCATACGAGCAAGTTCTTTAACTGACTTACCTTTGTACTTCTCAGGTATATCATCATCTTCAGATTTTGCTTCTTCTTCTGTTTCAGTTTCGTTAGCTTTCTGTTCTGGTTCCTCTGTGGGTTTTTCCTCTTCTTCAGAAAGTGATACAAGTTCTTCGTTTTCTTCTAGTTCAACTTCTTGGTTGTCAAGGGGATTTATTGTTCTAGCCATTTAATGATTCTCCGTACCATAAGGTATTATGGAATTAGTTATACTTGAGCAGCCTTCTCATGTTCTTTCGCCCATCTGTTAGTATGAATACTTAACTTTAAACGAACAGGAGAGATTAGCCGCTTGCTTGGTTCACCACAAACAGAGCATATTGCTTCCTTAGAATCAGGGTTGGCAAAGAGTTCTTCGGTGTGTTTATTTACACAAATAAAATCATAAAGTATTGACATAATTTTATTTTACTGTAAAATACTTGATTGGTAAGGTTGTTCTGTCTCATTGCTATCATGAGCATTAGTAACAGAGTCTTGCCAATTTAAAATTTGATTCAGCATATGGAGCTTTCCTTGAACTAGATGTAAATCTCTAGCATCTTCTAAAGCTAATATGTTTATTGAATCTGCCGTTTCTTCTAATTCTTCAATTAGCTGTTTCCAACCAGCGTGTTGAAAAAGTGAGAAGTAGTTGTCGTAATAATCCTGTAGTTCTTTATCCAATTTGGAAAACTCCTATTAGCGGAATATATCATACTTTTATTAAAATGTCAAGCACTATTTTTCTTTTCTTGCATTTGTAACTTAACAATATTTTCTTTAGTATCTAACTCAGCTTCTTTAAGTTCTAGTTTTGCATACTCAACTATCTTATCAAAGTCAGATTTATCTTTAGGAGAGGCAGTAGCTAAAGCAGCAATCCTCCTTGTTTCTTCTTCAACAGGTAGCAGTTGTGTTTCCATGCCATTCTGTTCTATTCTAGTCATTACTTCTGCTGTATCTGCTCTAAGTTTTTCTAGTTGAGCAATAGCAGAATCAAGTTCCATTTGTTTTCTAATTTGTTCTTCTTGTTTTTCTTCTTGATTAGGTTGATTAGCTTGTCTAAGAACTTGTATAATTTGTTCTCTATTAGTCAAGCTCATGTTGCTAACTATAGACTCAATCAATAGTGGGTAAGCAGGTGACTCAGGTGACATAGTTTGTAACAACTGTACTAACTGAGTAACCTCATACTCACGAGCAACTACACCTAGAGAACTTGTAGCTACGAACTTGTAGTCTTTTACTGGATACAACTCAGGAGTAAACTGCATATATCTACAAGCAGCTTTCTCAATAAATGGTATCAAAAAGTTTTCTTGGAAGTTTACTAGGGTACGCTTGTGTCTTTTAATAACAGCACCCAATCCCATAGAGATACCTGCTGCTGTACCTTCTCCATTAAGACCTGCTGGTACTCCACTAGAATCTATAGCACCAGTAGATTGTTGTACCATTTGTTGTAACTGTGCTGCTTGTGTAAAGCTAACTTGGTCTAGTGAGCCAAACTTAAATGGTTGTAATACTTCTGATGGATTACCATTAGTAAGAATAGTTTTACCTGCTCTTATATCTAACTTAGCACCTCTTGGCATACGACTAGCATCTACTGCCATCATTGGGTGTACAGTCAAAGCAAGTGCATCAATCCTAGCACGAAGCTCTGCATCTAATGCTTTCTGTGAGTTATAACCTTTCTCACATATACCACGACCCCAAAACTTAAATGGTACTTTATCCCAAGAAAAAGCAATAACAGGTCTATCTTTTTTCATGTAAGGGTTCTTTTCAATCTTTAGGATTTCGCTTTCATTAGCAATAACCATAATGACTTCTGTGTAAGAACCTTCTTCGTCATCAAGGTCAACCATGTCTTGCAGTTCTTCATTTTCATCTAGCTCTTGATTCTTTAATAAGTCTGTAGGTACTAAGCCATAGTATTTAGTTAAGCGTACCATGTCATCATTGTAGCCATAGACAATCTTACTAGCATCTTCTATCTCTGATTCTGATTGGACTCTACCAATCTCTACATCACGATAAATACCAGAGTCAATACCTTGTTGTACTTGATGGTGTGGAACCATCTTATCAATAGCTACACCTACAGCATCTTCTACATTGGTTGCTAGTGGGTCAATCAAGAAGTTTTGTGGCATAATTGGGTCTAGCCTAACAATCATTCTGTCACGCTTGTTTACACCTACTGCTGTCATCTGTCCTTCAAGTGTAGGTTGAGTAGCTGCTGTAAGCTCTTGAACTTCATCTAAGACGAGTTCTCCTATACCAGTACCAAACATAGCAGAGTTAATTAAACACTCTCCTATGGAGCTTCTAGCCTTGCTGAAGTGCATATCTTCTGTTAGTTGTGTTTTAAGTATTTCAACATCAGCAGGATTACTGTCTTGAATATCATCTTTAATATCAAAGAAAGCACCACGACCAAAGGTTGCTTCTTCAATCTCAGCTACAGAAGATTCTACTGCTTGTTGTGTAGCAGGAGCAATAAGCCTAGAACGCTCTGACTCACGCATAGAGTCATTCTTATCCCATATACCTCGCCAAGTACGATAATACTCATCAAATCTTTCTTGATAGTTTGTATTGTAATGATCTCGCCATTGGTCGCACTTGCTCATTACCCAGCTTTCTACTGTAGAATCTTCACTATAATCTTCATCTTTCATATTTAGTATCCTGCTACTTCGTCTAAGATTTCATATTCATCTTGCTCAAAGTCATAGTAATAAGTTACTTTAGCAAGCTGGTCTATGTAGGCTAATGAATCAATCAAATCATCATGTACCTGTGGATTAGGAAACTGAAACAACTCGTCAAGGAACTCAAGGTTCCAATCCCCTTCATTAAGTTTAATAGCACCATGTTCAAACCTTCCTTGTAATGCTGCTACTATCCTGTCAACTTTATTTTTGTTACCATGAGATAACTCTTGTATATTAAAAAAGTTTCCTCGTTTTCTCATCATGTCTGATAGTGGTGACATGATTGCTTGTTTAGATATACCTTTCTCTATACCCACTGCTACTGGTTCGTATTCCTCTACTGCATCAAATATAACTTCAGCAGTTTCTTCAAATGTCCACCTACCATATATAACTTCAGAAACCCACCAACCATCTTCATTAACCTTAACAACAGAGATAGCTGTGTTATCTAATCTTGTTTTCTTTTTCTTACCAGCTTCTTCAAATCCTGCCATATCAATGGCAATGTAGTAGTCGCCAATATCGGGTTCTTCATCAGACATTTGTACCCATTCTTCTTTAAATATATCAGAGCCTTGAGCTTCAAAACTCGCCATATACTCTTGCCTAAACGCAAAAGACGACATTGATTCTTTTGCCATATTGATTTCATCTTTATCCAGTATAGGGTTATCGTAAGATGTAAAGTGCCAAGCCTCATAAGTATCGTGTTCCTCTAAGTTTGCTAGTTGGTATAAATCATAAAAATGGTTTCTGCCCATTGGTGTACCAATAAACAATGCAGTACCCTTTTGGTCTGTTAGTGCAGGTCTAAGTATTTGTTCCCAGACCTCTGGTTTCATGTCAGCGTACTCGTCCATTACTAGGAACTTGAGAGATACACCACGCATTGTTTCTGGTCTGTCTGCACCCTTTAACGAAATAATAGTTCCGTTAATCAATGTAATTTGTAAATTGTTTATGTGACTAGATTTAATTACTGGGTGTCCTGCCTCTAGTAACACCTGCCACATAATGTCTCTTGCTTGCCCTTGTGTAGGTGCAACATAAAAGACCTGTCCTTGTTTAGCCTGTAAGGCATTAACAATGAGTAAGTAAGCAGCTAACCTAGACTTGCCTGTTCGTCTACCAGCAGCTACTACTTTAAATCTTGCTTCACTATCCCAGACTTGTTGTTGCCAAGGTAGTAACGATATGGCTAAATCAGTCATTAATAGTTCAACGGATTTTCTAATGCTTTAGTTATTTTCTTATCTATTCGTTCTTCTATCTTGTACATATCAGTAGATAGCTTTTCTATAATCTTTACTTGTTGTTCCATAGTCTGACGAATAGTAAGGTTCTCTGCTTGAAACACTGCTACTTGTTGCTTAATACCACTAAGGTCTGGTGCAACATAGCTCATAATCTGTGCTTTCATATCTGTGTAATCTTTGTAAAACTCAAAGCCACCCCACAAACCACCTACAATACTTGTGACTAAAGGTACGATAAGTAGTAGTTTGCTACCACCTACTTTAATTCCTTGATATTCTATCTCTGCCATTGTGTATTCCTTTGTGGATATTGTAAGTCTTCCAAGCTAATAAAGTTTTTATCGTTTACAAACCATCTAGCAAAAGCATTATCTACATTATCTTTACTAGGGTAGAAACTAGCTAAGTCTTTCATCTCTTGTTCAGCATAGTTAAAGTCAGGTACAAACGAAATAAGTGATATTAACTGTTGCTGTACTACAATCTGTTGTTCTAGGGTAACTGCACCCTCTACTTTCTTAGCTAAAGCCACTGCTCTTTTTGATACTAGGGCTTTGAGTTTATCATTCTTTGTAATGACTTGTTTTTTTTCAACCTTCTTCGGAGCTTGTTTGTTAGCAACTGTCTTCTCAATCGGTTGCTCCTGCTTTCTATCATCTTGTTCATCAACAGGCTCCTTCCTTTCCTCAACAACTTCTACTTCCTCTTTTGGCTCTTCTCTTTTCTCTCTTTGTTCTTCTCTATTCTCAGGTTCTCTTTCTCTCTGGACAATCTCCGAGAAAGATTCGTTTCCCATACTTGGTTCTTCCATTTCCCTCTGTTCCAATTCACGAGGCTCTGTTCGTGTAGCAACATCATTTACAACTTCCTCTCTTCTTGGTTGAATAACTGGGGCAGAGGCTCTGGGCGTACCCTCTATTTGATAACCAGTTGTACCAGCAAAGTCAGTAATTAAGTCTGGTAGCTCTAGTATTTCTACAATAGGGTTTTCACCTTTAATACTAAGTTCTTTTGGCTCAAACCTTTCTTCTTCTTTCTTTATTTCTATATAACCATTACAAGTCTTGTCGTACTGTGGGTCATACATACACTGTTGTTCAAAATAAGCCTGTTCGTATCCATCACAGTCTTTGTCATAAGTTGCGTCTTTATTACACTCCATGGTATATAGCTGTTGTGCATACGCCTCTGCATATCCAGAGCATTGAGGGTCGTATAAAGGGTTTGCGGCGCAAAGAGTATTGAAAACATTAATACTATTCTGCTCATTGCCATATGAATCTGGTACTCCTTGGTATCCCGTAGGATAATAATAGTTTTGAGTACCTTCGTACGAACCCTGTGTACTTAAATCCCCTGATTCTCCTATAGTTATTGCATGGTTTTGTATGTTTACAGCAGTATAAGCTACTGTATACGAACCATCTTGCTTAATTTGTAACTCAAAAGAGTTTAACTTAGTAATATCATAGAATTCTGCTAGGTTTTTCCACCTGTAAGTCTGTTGTGAGGTGTCACCTTCTACAAATAACCCACTATTTCCTTGCTCTAAGTCTATTAAATCTGTCCATAATGGGGCTATAGCGTATCCGTACCTACTAATATCAGTACCATCTTCAGCCATCTTAGCTAAATCAAGACCATCACAGCACCAATGGCTTTCTACTTGATTATCTGTTGGATTACGAAAACCAACTACACCATTCGTAAACATATAAGAGGTTTCAAACTCTTCACCATAAAAAGGAAACACAAACTGTAAGGGTACTTCCTGATAACCATCATCAAATACAGTAGTGTGGTTAGGGCTAGTTAGCTTAACCTCATCACAGTAAGAATAGGAGCATAGCGAGAGTAACAATACCGCTAGCAATCCAACCTTGACGCTCTCTGACATCTTGTTTTGTTTCCAATATTATAGGTTCTGGTATTAACTCAGGGTTAAGTACCCACTTCTTAGCAGCTGCTGTACCTATCTCACCTAAGAACGGACAAGGAGTTCCTGCCATACCCATTGCATCATAGACTCTTCTGTCTTGGCATAGAACTGATACTGCTGCTACCTTCATACCCATATCGTATAAAGTCTTAGAAATCTTTAATCGTTCACAGTTCTCATCTCGTACTGTCTCACCTGTAGACACACCTAAAATTTGTGTTTGTATTGCTCCACTGACCCCTGATGTACATATATCTGAAGAAGAACTACCAATAGAAGGACTAATAGCAGAGGGTGGTGGGGATATAACTACTGTTCTACCTTTTGATTTAACATCTGATTCAGAGTTAGTTGTAGTGCTTACTTCTGTTACTGCATAGGCTTCACTAGGTATCATCACACAAAGGAATAAACCTAAGAAGTAGATAAATATAATGCCCCAAAAGATGTTATAATCGTTATTCATTCTCTATTACTTCTCCACCTATTGGGGTTATCTCTCCACCTACACCAGTGATAGTTATGTTTACTGCTGACCTACCACCACTAGCCTTGTCCTTATCAAAGTACGATAAAGGCATTAATCTATCTACTAATAACTTCCAAGCAGCAGCTTGGTTCTTATGGTCATCATCTAAGGCAGCATTAAGAATACTGTCTAAGACCTTTCTTGATTTAGGAGAGGCAAGTAATCTAGCTTTATATTCTTTAATAGCATCAGCATCACCTTTAGGTCTGCCAACAGCACCTCTCTTTTTTTTAGATTCAATCAAAGATTTTTTAGGTCTGCCTTTGTTTGGCATCTCTAATAAATTTTTAGTTCTTGGCATTATCTGCTACTTCTTCATCATCTTAGTTAGGGATTGAACACCGAATGAAGCAGCGAATACAATACCAACTGCTGTCTTATAGAAATCAGGCATAGCTTCTAGGGCTGTGAAACCCCTCATTACTACATCTTCGTTACCTGTAAAGGCTAGGATAAGTGGTATTGATACTAGGATAGTCAACCACTCGTCTTTCCACGAAGAAGCTGACGCTTTAGCCATAGTGTTATTCCACTCCATCTCACCATTAGCTACTTTTCTTTTAATCTCAGCATCAGCTTTTACTTCAACCAGTTTGGCTTCTTGTTTAGCCTTAGACTGTTCTACCTTTCCTTTAACGAAAGTAGAAGCTAATCCTACAAGTGGTGTAATTAAATTAAGCATTTATTCTCCGAATAAAAAGCAATAGGTCGCCCTTATATCATATTAAAGAAGTGTTATATATTATCTTTCCTTTTAAACTTTCAAACAACTGACTGCTGTTACTTCTTCTTAATATCATAAGAAGGTCTTGAGAGTATCATATTTTTTTAAAAAAGTCAAGTCTTTTTTGCCCATTATGTCAAATAAAGTTCGGGGGAACCTTTCAAAATCCCACTTTTTTGTATCTAGGTGGGTACTATATAATCAGCGACCAGTAGTAGCACCCCCCGTACCTTTCTATATTCTTGTAACCTTTTCTGTATTGAAAAACTTTTATATAGATTGCATGAATCCTTATCTTATGTTCATTAGTTAGAATGATAATGTGAAAAAAGAGTACGGCTATAGTTCCTAAAAACGACCCCTATATATTTCAAGATGAAACCTAATATAAAATTATTTACAACAATTATAAAAATAATGTTTGACAGATAACTACAGTTAGTCCAATATGCGATTAGTAACTTAATAAATTAACTAACTAAAAAGGTAAATCATTATGAATAAAGTAGACACATATCAAGCTCTGACTGATCAAATAACTGCTCTCATTAGTGAGCATGGTACTGACTGGTTAAAGACTTGGAGCAGTAAAGCAAGCGGAAATATCAACAGTATTAGTGGTAAGGAATATCAGGGGATAAATGTATTCTCTTTAGCTGTGTCTTCATTCGCTAACAATTTTGAGTCTGATGAATGGCTAACCTATAAGCAAGCGCAATCAAAAGGCTGGCAAGTAAAGAAAGGGTCAAAAGGTACTCATATCATCTATTTCAAAATAAATGAGTATGAAAACAAAAAGACTGGCGATATTGATAAGGTTCCAATGATTAAACAATACAGCGTGTTCAATGGCGACCAAGTGGAAGGATTTATACCTACTAAAGAACCAGCAACAGAAGTAGAAACTTTTGAGAATTGTGACCTTGTAGAGGCTACAATTGAAGCTCATGAGATAACTATAAAGCATGGTGGTGATACAGCGTTCTTTTCGCCTCAATTAGACTTTATACAAATGCCAATGAAGCAAGACTTTATATCTACTGATGAAGAAAACAGCCAGCAGACTTACTACAGCACCTTGCTTCATGAGGTCACACACTGGACTGGTCACAAGAAAAGATTAGCAAGGGATTTCTCTGGTAGATTCGGCTCAAATGCTTATGCTTTTGAGGAGCTGGTGGCAGAAATTGGTAGCGTGTTTTTATGCGCTAAAATGGGAGTTAAAGCTAGTCCAAGCCAGAACAATGCCAAGTACCTTAATAACTGGCTAGAAGTTTTAAAAGACGATAAGAGAGCTATTGTAAAAGCCTTCTCATTAGCACAAAAGGCAAGTAATTACATAGTAGAAAAAGTAGCAGTAGAAGCATAAATCAAACGGGGCAGAAATGCCCCA
>MDSX01019251.1_pt1 | contig 14382 bp, 21 predicted proteins | sample 811141 | NCBI WGS metagenome assembly MDSX01 (sample SAMN05326642, study PRJNA326480) | marine metagenome | isolation source: seawater | place: Atlantic Ocean: South East | collected 2010
AAGCAAGTGACAGAAATACAGTAAAGGCATTACTTGATAATAATAAAATAATAATGTTTACAAGAAGTCCTGTTTTTACTACTCAATCACTATATGTTAAAAGACATATAGGAATTTACGGATTTAGTAAGGTAATGACAGAAAAGATTGATAAAAACATTATGATTGAAACTTCCAACGAAATAGTAGAAAATCTGGAACAGATAAGATGGGGTGATAATGGAATCAGTTTTAATTATGCTAGAGCAGCTGGTTTATATAAAGGTATAGATACACAGAAAGATTTAGATTATGTCCGTACATTCTTAAACTAATACTAAAAAAGCTATATAATAATAAATCACTATTATGGAAAATCAAGGAAAATCTAAAGAACAACTGAAAAGTAGTTATATAGGTGCATTTATAGGTTTTATAGGAATTATTGCTCTTATAGGCTTTATAGGAATCAGTGCAGTGATAACATATTTAATGCCCTAATGCAAAAAGAACCAATAAATACATCAAACTTAGATTTAAGTAGCACTACTCCAATTATTTGCGAAAATTGTGGTGGTGAAACATTTAAGCCTATCTTCTTCTTAAGAAAGATTAGTAGGTTTTTAACAGGAGAAGATCAAGATAGAGTATTACCGATGGATAGTCTTGCTTGTGTAAACTGCAATCACGTAAACAAAGAATTTAACCCTAATCCTATATCAGAACAAACACAAAATAAAAACAAAAAAGATGAGTAAAGAAACTGAAACTAAAGTAGTAGAAATGGCTACAGAGAAAGCTCCACAAACATTGGAGCAGTTAAAAGCAAGAGAAGCTGAATTAGACAAGATTAATGAAGATCTAATTAAAGAAATGCAAGTAAGAGAATATGAAATTGATTTTAAAACAAAAAAGGTTTTTGATCGACTTCTTAAGTTCTTAGAGAAAGATGCTCCATGGGGTCATACTACAGCAACTGGTTTAATTATGTTATATCATAATTTAAGAGAAGCAAAAGAATTAGTAAAAGAAAAAGAATTTAAAGGATTAATTCCAGTAAGATCTACAAGTGTTACTATTCTTTGGCAAATGGTTACAAAGATGACAGGAACTGGATTTTATGAAGCTAAATCATTTGTTGAGTTAATGGCAAATGTAGGTGAATCATTATCCGAGGCAGTACAAAAAGTACAAGAAGATAACCAAGCTCTTAGAGACAATCACTCCGAACTTGCATTACTTCAACAAGAAATAGATAAAGTAACTGTTGAAGGTCCTATCGCAGAATAATGGGTTTTCATAAACGACATATAGATAATCAACAGGTTTTAGATTTATATAAATCTGGCGGTATAGACAATGTTACTAAATGGTATACTGGCAAGGTTGATGCTCTCATCTTAGAGACAGGCCTTGCCAGTAAAATCAATTCTATTCTAACTGATCCTGATTGGGAAATCTTTGGTTCAGTTAGGAGAAACGAAGAAATCATTAAACTAATTAATAAAGAATTAGGTATAGAGGACTTACGTACTTAATAATTTACTTTTTGTTAATGAATAAATAAAAAAATACAAATTTTATGAAATTCATTAGAGACTTCAAACAATTTATTACAGAAAAGAAAGACGAGGACTTTGAAGATAAAATCAAAGGTCACGGCTATTATAAAGGCATCTCAACTTCTACTGCAAGAGCCAAAGAAAAACAAATGAAAGATCAGTCTTCTAAGGCTGATGACGATCCTTCTGCTTACAAAGAATTACCTGGTGATACTAAAGGTAAAAAATCCTTAAAGAAATCTAAACATACTAAAGCATTTGATGATTTATACGATGAATCATTAGATGAAATGGTTACCAATGAAGGTGTAATGAGCGAATTACATATAATGATGGAGGAGGCAAAAACCTTTGCTGATTTTAAGAAAAGATTTTATAAAGAATTTAAAGATAAAGTTAAACCTAATAAAGATTTAGATGGCTGGTTAAAGTCTTTATATGAAGATGGGCTATCTGAGGGAATTGATGAAAAGGCAAGTGGGGATCGTGGACCTATTAAAGGAAAGGGTATAGAAACCGGCCTTAAAAACAAATCAGAAAAAACTGGTGTATCATTACCTCTATTAAGATTAGTAATGAGAAGAGGTATGGCTGCATGGAAATCTGGCCATAGGCCTGGTGCTGGGCAAGAGCAGTGGGGCTATGCAAGAGTTAATTCATTTTTAACTAAAGCACCTGGTACTTGGGGCAGACCATTAGATGATCCTAAAAAGAATGGGCCTAAAGGTTCTTATGGAGCTGATGCTGATATTGCTAAAGAAGTAATAAAGAAAGGTGAAGATAAGAAATTAAAAACAACAGGCTTACCTAAATAATATGAAATTTGTAAAAGGCTTTAAAGATTTTGATAAAGTATCTGAAGAACTTAAATACCATATAGATAATGGATTAGGTTTAGATGATACTGTTTTTCGTTTAGGTTCAGATGCTCATGCCAAATTATTTGAAGAGGCAGAACAGTACTGGGATAAAGGAAACATAGTATTAAATGGCAAGAGTGGATGGATGGCAAAAAACCTAGAAGTAGGAAAGAAGGCTATCTATAAAGACCGTAAATCTGGTAGAACTAAAAAAGTTAAACTTGATTCTCCAGAAAGAGGTGGTAATAAAAAGTTTATTGTTTATCGTAACACCGGTAGAACTGATAAAGAAACTGGTGAAATAGTAGCAAAGAAAATTGAATGGGGAGATCCAGGATTGTCTGTAAAGAATGATGATCCAGGAAGAGCTAAAAGTTTTTGGGCAAGGCATCAATGTGATCAAAAGAAAAAGATGGATCCTAATAAGACAGGATTCTGGGCATGTTATGGGCCTTCTTTGTTTGGAAAGCAACTTGGGCTGAAGTCAACCAACCCTTGGTAAATATATAAAACAATAAAAATAAATAAAGATATGAAATTTATTCCAAACTATGGAGATTTTAAGAATTCATTAAACGAAGCTTCTTTTAATTATAATGATGATGTAGGCGAAACTAAATTAGGACAAGCCGCCAGTATAATTTGCTCTTTCTTAAATAAGAAGACTAAATTAGATTTTAAAATATTTCCGTTTGGTGTTAAATCAAATGGTGTAGAAGGTGTTATGTTATATAGTGCAAAAGGTACTGCTGCTGTTAGGGTAGGTGGTAAAGGAATGAATAGAGGTCCTGGTATTGTTGGTGATCTTGCTTATTTCTCTGATGCATCAAAAAGAAATGCTGATTTTGTTATGAGTAGTGATTCCTTTCCTATTACTGCATTATGTTATGAATTTGCAAAATTAATTAGCGAGCCTGCATATGTTAAAGAAGTTGAAACTTTACAAGAATCTGTTAATGAAAGTAAGCGTGGTGTTTTGAAACCACAAGAACAGAAAATGGTAATGAAACAATTAAAATCTGGTAAGAGTGCTGCAAAGATTGCTAGAGATCTTGGTATATCATACGGAGCTATTCTTAAATTAAAAAAGAATGAAGCTGTTACATTAGAAGAGCCTACTGCTGTTAAAGCAAATGAAGAAACTTTAGAAGATAAAGTTAAATTTTTAGATGAAACTTTGACTGATATTTATGATATAGCCAGAAAGGTTGCCGCAGGAGCATTTAATTCACTAATGATATCTGGTAGGGCAGGTACAGGTAAAACTTTCAGTGTAGAGAAAGCGCTAAAGGATGAAGGACTTACTGCTGATGATGATTATATTATTGTTTCAGGTGCTGTATCAACAATTATGATGTTTAAGAAAATGTTTCAGTATAGAAATAAAGTTTTAGTATTTGATGATTGTGATGCTGTATTTAGAGATGAAAATGGCCGTAATATATTAAAGGCCGCACTTGATACAAAAAAGATAAGAAGAATATCTTATCTTAAGAAAAGTGGATTAGTATTTGATCCTAAGGATTTTGAAATGGATCCTGAAGGAGAATTTAATATGATAGAAAATGGAATGGTCCCAGCATACTTTGATTTTGCAGGTAGAGTAATATTTATATCTAACCTTGCAAAGGATAAAGCCGATCCTGATGGTGCTATTCGTTCACGATCTATTCTAATTGATGTTAACCCAGATGATGTAACATTGATGGAAAGAATTAAAACTCTATTACCTTATTTAGAACCTAAGGATATGCCAATGAAAGATAAAGAAGAAATTTATGAATTTATGAAAAAGGCTAATGATGTTTCTATGAGGACTTTTGTTAAGGCCGCAGGTTTTAAAGTAGCAGGTTTACCTAACTGGGAAAGAATGTCAAAAAGATATTTATAATTATGAAATATATTAAAAGTAGAATTGATTTTATTAATGAAAAGAAGTCTAACAATTTAAATGAAGGGCAATTTTCATGGATGACTCAGGATTCTAATAAACAAATAGGATCTGAAAAACAAAATACTATCGATGTTTATATGTATGACAACGAAGGTAATAAATGGAAGGAAACTAGATATGACGGTTACGGTAACTTTGGTGGAATGGATTTTTATGATCTTGTTGCTACTATGAATGGTTATGATGCCGATAGAGAGAAAGGAATTGATTTAGCTTTTGGTAAATTAAAAACTAAAGATAAAAAGAGAAAAACATTATTTCCTGCATTAGTTGAAGATCCTAGATACAATTGGAAAAGACATAATTTTACAGAACAACCTGAAAATGATCCAAACCAATCATGGTACCAAGAAGAAGAAGATGATCGTTATGGATATGATGATTATTATGAATCTACAGTTACTGAAGGTAAGGGGTGGAACGACGTTGCAAGAGTAATGGATGCTGGATTAAAAAAGGCCATAAAGAAAGGGATAACCAATTTAAGATATGCTCAAGATTATGTTAAATCATTAGAAAGAATGGCAAAGAAAAATGCTAAACAGTTCTTTAATGATTATGGAGATTTTACTGAAGATGATTTTATTGAAGATGTAAGGTATAATATGGCTAATGAAAAGGTCAATGAAGGCAAAGGAGATAAGGCTGTAAGTATGGCACAGAAAAAATTAGATAAAGTAATAGGAGACTTAAAAGCTAACTTATTAAAGTTTAAAAGTGCTAAGACTGATGCAGATAAAGAAACATTTAAATCTGAAGCAAAGAGATTAACTAAGTTAAGAAAAGATGCACATGATAATTTAGAAGACGCCATATCAAATGCTTATGCCGAAGTTGAATTAGTAGTAATGGAAAACTATGATACTGATCAACGAAAAGAAATGGCAAGTAAAGGATTAGCATTACCTGACGGTAGCTTTCCTATTAAAAACTTAGAAGATCTAAAGAATGCTATTCAAGCATACGGCAGAGCAAAGGATCAATCAAAGGCTGCAAAGTTTATAGCAAAACGAGCAAAAGCTTTAAGTGCTGAGGATTTAATTCCAGACACTGAAGATTTTCAAAAAGCTTTAAAAGAAGCATCATTTGGAAGAATACCAAAATTTGGAAAAAATTAAAAGTAATATGAAATCATTTAAACAATTTAACGAAAACGCTGAAACGCATTTAAACGAAGATAGTGCACAGCAGCTTGCAGAATTTAAGGACCTTTTAGCACAACTTAACAAGAATAAATCAGCTATAGAAAAATCTATTGTAAAACTTAATGATAGAAAAGCCGAAGCTTTGTCGAAGCAAATGATGGACTTGCTTAATACTTTATATAAATTATACAAGTAGTCGGAAATAAAATTAAAAGCAATATGAAATACTTTAAAACATTTGAAAAATATAAATACGGCGTTAATGGTGTAGGTTCCCTCAGGAATTCATTGGCTGCATTAAAAAGGCAAAATATAAATAGCCGTTATGTAGATGAGGAAACTTTGGCACAAGGAATCCGTAATGAATATGAAGCTATTACTGGAGAGAAGTATGAAGATGAAATTCAAATGTCAATGGATAATACTATTGCTGATATTATTGGGCATTTTAAATTAGATGGACCAGATTTTATGGCTGCATGGGATAAGGTAGTTAAAGAATCAGTAAATGATGCTTATAATAATTTAGAAAAGATATTTGGAACTGATCAAGAAACAATGGATATGTTTCAAGGCATTGAAGATAAAGGTACCGTAAAGGATATGATAGAATTTATTGATGAATTCGGTGATGAAGAAATGTTATCACGTTACGGTATAAGATCAACCGCACAAGTAAAAAAGCTGGCTAAAACTATAATGGATGAATCAGTTAATGAACAATATACAAAGAGTTTAGGTTTTAATGTAACTAATGATAATATTTATAAGTTAACTAAGTCATTAGATCCTAATGGTAGATTATGTAAAAATATTTCTAAAGGTTCTGATAATGTAAAGCCTGAGTTTACCGAAATGCAGAAACTAATGGAAGAAATCCAAAGAATATGGGGTGAGGTTGAGTATATTATCAGCATGTCAAATGAATCCGTTAATGAAAACCCAGAAGAAGTTACTGAATCTTATAAAGGTAATTTTACTGATTTTAAATATGATTTAGAAATGGCTATTGATAATATGGATATTTCTCCTAAGTCAATTAAATCAGTCAAGAAAAAAGGTAAAGGATATGAAGTAAGGCTATCTTCTTATATGAGTGATAAATCTACATGGGAAAAGATTGGTGATACAATTGGAGCCACACTCATATCATTTAAACCTGGTAGTATTAATATTGGGATATACGAATAAGCAATGAAAGATTGCAAATGTAAATCTTGTAAATGTAATGAATTAACCAATGAACAGGTGGTTCAGCAAATGGAAGATCAAACTAAACCTTTTATTGAAGAACAATATTCAACAGATACAGTCCTAAGACATTTTGATCCAACTGCACCAGATCATTTATATAAGTGGCATGCCGATGAAGAAGATCGCTTTGTAGAATCTCTTAATGAAAATGATTGGCAATTTCAATTTGATAATGAATTACCACAAGAAATTCAACCTGGTAAAATTATTCATATTCCTAAAGGTTTAATTCATCGCCTAATCAAAGGTACTTCAGAATTAAGTATTTCTATTAAATCCTAACTTAAACCAATTACTTTTTTTAGGTATAATTAATATAGAAACATTACTGCTTTCAGAAAGTAATAAATGTTGTTATAATTGTATTATAAATCTAAAACTTAACTATGGGAGAGATATATCCAGAAGAAGAAAGTATTAAAAGAGAGCCAGGTAAAATCAAAAAAGGAAATAGTCTCACAGTCCTTGATACGTATGGAACCAATGTAACTGATTTAGCAGTAAATAAAAAACTAGATCCAGTTATTGGTAGAGAAGATGAAATTCTGAGAGTTGTACAAATTTTAGGCAGACGTAGAAAAAACAATCCTGTTTTAGTAGGAGAACCTGGTGTAGGTAAGACTGCAATTGTAGAAGGTTTGGCTTCTCGTATTATTGAAGGTAATGTTCCTGTTACTTTACAAGGGAAAATTATTTATACATTAGAACTGTCTACTATAGTTGCTGGTACAAAATACCGAGGGCAGTTTGAAGAAAGAATGAAAGCAATAGTTGATGAGTTAATTGAAAATCCTCATGTAATTATTTTTATAGATGAACTTCATACTATTATGGGCGCAGGTGGATCTACAGGATCTTTGGATGCTTCTAATATTATTAAGCCTGCATTAGCCCGTGGTGAAATCAGGTGTATAGGAGCAACCACCTTTGATGAATTTAGAGAAAGCATTGAATCTGACGGTGCATTGGATAGAAGGTTCCAAAAGGTTGTAATTGAACCACCTTCATTAGAAGAAACTGTTGAAATTTTATCTCATTTAAGACATAAGTATTCTGATTTTCATAATGTAAATTACTCTGATGAAATTATTCAAATGATAGTTAAGGTTGCTGACCAATACATGATGGATAGATATTTTCCAGATAAAGCAGTAGATATTTTAGATGAGGTAGGTTCTTATAAACATCTTAAGCATATTAAGATTCCTAAAAAGATAAAAAATCTAGAAGCTAAATTAGTAATTAAACAAAACGAAAAGAAGGACGCAGTAAAGTCGCAACGTTATGAACTTGCTGCGCAAAATAGAGATGACTGTTTAAATATTCAATCTAAAATTTCTAGAGAGTACAAATCATGGAAGGCTGAATTATCAGAAGTAAAAATGGAAATTACTGAAGATGATATTTTATATGTAATTTCTAAAGCAACAGGTATTCCTGTAGAAAAGATAACAGATAAAGAACATAAGAACCTATTAGGTATTAATAAGCATCTATCATCTAAAGTAATGGGACAAGATGAAGCTATTGATAAAATATCAATGACCATCCAACGAAACCGAGTAGGTATACGAAAGAGAAATAGGACTATGGGTAATTTTATTTTCTTAGGTCCAACGGGTGTAGGTAAGACTCAATTAGCCAAAGAAATAAGTTCTTATATGTTTAATTCTGAAGAAGATCTTATTCGCATAGATATGACCGAATATATGGAAGCTCATTCTGTTTCTAAATTAATAGGAGCACCTCCTGGTTATATAGGGCATGAGGGTGGTGGGTTTTTAACAGAGCAGGTGAAAAGAAAACCACATTCCGTTATATTATTTGACGAGGTAGAGAAAGCCCATCCAGAAGTCTTTAATGTATTACTTCAAATGTTAGATGATGGTTATTTAACTGATTCATTAGGTAGAACTATTGATTTTAGAAACTGTCTTGTTATTTTAACATCAAACACAGGGTCAAGAAAGGTTCAAGAATTTGGAACTGGTATTGGTTTTAGTAGAAAAACTGTTGCTGAAGAACAAGCAGAAGAAAAGAGTATTATTAATAAAGCCCTCAAGGCAAAATTTGCACCAGAATTTTTAAATAGGATTGATGAAGTAATTGTTTTTAATTCTCTTACAAAAAATACTGTGATGTCAATTTTAAATAAAGAGTGTAAAGAACTTGCAGAGAACCTAATAGATGTAGGAGAATATATACTAAAAGTGTCTAAGGGTGCTAAGGATATTATTTTAGAACAAGGATTTGATCCTAAATATGGTGCTAGGCCACTGAGGAGATCATTAGAACGATTAATAGAAAATCCTGTAGCAGAAATGATTCTTAATAAAAAAATCGAACCAGGTGATGTTATTAAAGTTAGTAGTACAAAAGGAATGTTAACAATTAAAAAAGGATAGATATGATTTATTGGTTTACGGGACAACCCGCACATGGAAAAACAGTTTTAGCTAATATGCTAAAAGAAAAAATGCCTGATGCATTTCGCATTGATGGTGATGAAATGAGAGAATTATTTACAAACAAAGATTACACCATTAATGGTAGAGTAGTTAATGTTGGTACAGCTCAAAAAATTGCTCACTATTTAAATAATCAAGGGCATGATGTAATAGTATCTTTGGTAGCACCTTATGTTGATCAAAGAGAAGATTTTAAAAATCTTATGGGTGATGAAATGATTGAATTTTATGTTCATACTTCTGAACCTAGAGAAAGAGATCATTTTAAGGCAATTGCATACGTACCACCTACCGGTAAATATGTGGACATTGATACTACAGAAGATACACCAGAAGAATCTTTTTCTAAAATACTTAAAAACATATTACCTTAATGGAAAAGAAAGAAACATATTTCGTAGATATTGATGGTACTATATTTAAGTATCGTAAATTTGAAACATATGAAACTAGTAAAGCTGAAGTAATACCAAGTACTCTAAAGTTTTTAGAAGAAAAGGCTAAAGATGGTCATATGATTATTTTAACAACAGCAAGACCAGAATGGTTAAGAGAACATACTATAAAAGAACTTAAAGAAAACAAAGTTCCATGGAATAGATTAGAGTTAGGAATCGAAAGAGGGCCAAGATATTTAATTAATGATATGGATCCAAACAAACCCGGAGAACGGGCAATAGCAATAAACGTAATAAGAAACAATGGAATTTAAAGCAAAAGCAGACAAAGAAAGTTCATCATCAGACGTAAAGTATTCATTCTTTGCAGGTAGATGGCAACCACTACACAAAGGGCACCTTTGGTTAATTAATGAAAGACTTAAGGAAGGTTACAATGTATGGTTAGGAATCAGAGATGTAAAGCCAGATGAAAAAAATCCTTGGACTGCCCAAGAGATTTTAGAAATGGTCAAAGAAGGTGAGTTAAAAGACCTCATCCGAGAAGGTAAAGTATTACCAACAATTATTCCTGATATTGAATCTATTAATTATGGAAGAGGTGTAGGATATGATATCATCGAACATGTACCACCACAAGAAATAGGTGATATTTCAGCAACTTCGATTAGAAATCAAATGAAAAAGGATGGAAAACTCAAAACCAATAATTAATAAAAAGAGACATTTATTTAAAACTATTACATGGAGAATTATAGGAACATTAGATACTATGATCGTTGCTTGGGCAATAAGTGGAGATCCACTTCTAGGATTGAGTATAGGAGGAGTAGAGGTATTCAGCAAGATGCTACTTTATTACATTCACGAAAGAGTTTGGTATAAATGTAAATTTGGTATTAATAAAGATTAAACTTTTTACATATTTTACATATAAAAATAAATTAATATTCTAATCTTAAATAAGAATGACATACTTAACATATGATGACATCCAATTAGTACCAGCATTTTCTGATATTAAATCAAGACAATCGATTGATCTCACAACAAACCTTTCTAAAAATTATACAATCAGTATACCTATCGTAGGATCTCCTATGGATACTGTTTGTGAAAGTGAAATGGCATTTAAACTTTATCAGTTAGGTGGCGTTGGATGTATTCACAGATTTAATAAAATTATAGAGCAGTATACTGAAATTCAAAAACTCTGTGAAAAGATAAGTGCTACAGGTAAATGGTCTACTACTATTCCTATTATGGCTGCAATAGGAGTTCAGGAAGATGATAAGAAAAGAGCTAAGAATTTAATTAAAGCAGGTGCCAATGTACTCTTAATTGATGTTGCACACGGTGATCACCAAAATGTTATAGATATGACAAAATGGTGTAAAGATAATTTACCTAGTCATGTAGATATTATTGCAGGTAATATTGCAACAGCAGAGGCAGCCGAACGATTACAAGATGCAGGTGCAGATGGTTTACGAGTAGGTATTGGTGGTGGGTCATTATGTACTACAAGAATTAAAACTGGATTTGGTGTACCTAATGTTACTTGCCTTGAAGAAATATCTAAATTTGCAAAAGTTCCTATTATGGCTGATGGTGGGATTAGAAGTAGCGGAGATATTGCAAAAGCATTAGCAGTCGGTGCTGATAATGTAATGTTAGGTTCCCTTCTCGCAGGTACTTTAGAATCACCAGGGCAAATGGTCGAAAAAGGTAATGCTCTTTATAAAAGATATAGAGGATCTGCATCTTTAGAAACAAAGACTACTCACGGACAAGCACAAAGAAACGTAGAAGGAGAATCTACAATTATTCCATTTAAGGGTGGTGTCAAATATATAATTAAAGGTTTAACCGACGGTGTAAGATCTGCGCTATCATACGCTGGTGCCAAAGAAATAAAATCTTTTTTTCCTAAATACGTACAGGTTACTAATGCTGGACAAAATGAAGCAAAACCACATTTATTATGAAAAGATACGATTTAATTAACAAGGTAATTTCCCAACATGGATTTAATAGATATTTAGAAATTGGGGTATGTGATCCTAAAGAATGTTTTGATTTAATTCAATGTGAGGGTAAAGACAGTGTTGATCCTGGTGTAGAATTTAAAGAAAATCCTGTTAATTATAAAATGACATCAGATGATTTTTTTAATTGGTTAAATAATAATGATCCTAGTAGAAGATATGATGTAATCTTTATAGATGGGTTGCATTTATCTTGGCAAGTAAAAAATGATATTGAAAATAGTCTAAAATATCTTAATGATGATGGCTATATAATTTTACATGATTGCAATCCACCAGACATATTTCATGCTAGAGAAAATTACTGGGTTGCTTCTGCCGAGTACGGAGGATGTATGCCAGGTAATTATCAATATGTATGGAATGGTACTGTATGGAAATCACTATATGATATAAGAACTAATAGAAAAGATTTGTATTGCTGTACTATAGATACAGATTCCGGTTTAGGTGTAATAAGAAAAAATTTAAATAATGATACAGAGTTAATACCTCATCATAATTATTTTTATGAATATAATAAAATGCAACTAAATAGAAATAAAGATTTAGGATTAATATCAATTGAAGAAATAACTAATTGGATAAAAAACACTAATGCATAAATTTTTAAATAATAAATTAGTAAAATTAATTTTTAGTATAGCAATCATAGGATCTGCTATTCCTTCGATCTATGAAGATTTTACTTATGGACATCAAGGAACCTGGACTCATTATGGTATGGGTTTAGTGGGAATACTTTATTTTATTGAATCATTACTTTGGACTTTAGACTTATGGACAGACAACTCAAAAAAGAATTAGAAACCTTTGAAGATTTAATTTTCGATGGAAAGGAAATAAACACAGATGACTTTTATCTATTAAAGAAAAAGCTTTTAAAGAAAGAGGAATTAGAATTACTTGAAATTCATTTATTGTTAGAAGCAATGTTAGATAAAAGAAATGATAAGTTAATGAATAGGAGATTAAATATTCTTACTATTTGGTCAACTATATTTTTACCTCTCTCATTTTACACTGGGTTATGGGGAATGAACTTTGATGACGTACCTTTAATATCAGATGATAACGGGTTTTGGGTATTCTCTGCATTAACAGGAGTAACAGTTTTAGGAATGTGGTTATATTTTAAAAAGAATAAATGGATTTAGATAAAGATTTTACAATAGACGAAAGATACCAGGAGCTTTTGCAAACTATTTTAGATTATGGTAAACATAAGAAAGATAGAACTGGTACAGGAACAAAATCAATTTTTGGATATACTATCAGATGGGATATGTCACAAGGGTTTCCTCTTTTAACTACAAAGAGAATGCCAATGAAAACAATTGCTACTGAACTTAAGTGGTTCTTGAAAGGAGATACAAATATAAAATACTTACATGATAACAATTGTCATATATGGGATGGTGATTATAAAAAATCTGGTAGAACTGATGGTGACCTAGGCCCTATCTATGGTAAGCAGTGGAGAGATTGGAATGGAGAAGACCAGATAAAAAATTTAATTAATGAATTAAAAATTGATCCAGATAGTAGAAGGTTAATGGTATCAGCTTGGAATGTTGGTGAATTAGATAAAATGACTTTACCTCCATGCCATTACGGTTTTCAAATATACACTAAAGAACTAAGCTTCCATGAAAGGTGGGCTTTATATTCTGATACACCATACGACGGTAACGGTTTAGGTATGATAAATACTTTAGACTTTATGGATGATGAAGAAATACCTACTAGGTCAATTTCTTTAATGTGGAACCAAAGATCTGTTGATACATTCTTAGGTCTTCCATTTAACATTGCAAGTTATGCATTACTTTTAAAAATAATCGCACACGAGGTAAATATGATACCTGATCAATTAATTGGAAATCTAGGAGATGTACATTTATATAAAAATCATATAGAACAAGCAAAAGAACAACTTGAGAGAGATCCAATTATGTTACCTGAGCTTAATATAATTGCATCAGATATTTCAAAAGGCGAATTTGCATACGAACTTTTAGATTATGAAAGCCATAAATCTATTAAAGCACCTTTAAGTAATTAAACAAATGTACAATTAAACCATATAATAATAAACAAGATAATATGAGATTACATATAGTAGGATGCCCAAGAAACGCATCAACAAAAGAAATTCCGATGGATCCTTATGCAAGTGTAAGTTATTATTTAACTACTTATTTGCATAGAAATAACCATGAGGTTCATTATTACGGTTATTCAGAGTCTACGGTAGAATGCACAAAGAAATGGCCGTGTGCAGATAAAAAACATTTAGAGAAGTATTTTGTTACTAAAGATATTGCTAATACACATTGGCAAGATAATAATGAAGGTAAGCGAATCTTTGATGAAAAAGCATCAGAATTAATTTTAAGTAATTATAAACCAGGAGACCTTATTTTATGTATGTGGACACCTGCATGCTCGGTGGTTAAGAATAAGTTATCTAATGCAGGATTCCAAGATGTTAAGGTTATTGATGCTCATATAGGTCATAGACATCCTGATGAATCTACACCTTATAGAGTTTTTGCTTCATACTCAAACCAACATTACTGTATGGGCTATCATGAACGTGATGATTATCATTTATGGCATGAAACTACTATTTACCCTATGGCGAGTTGTTTAGATGATTTTTCATACAGAGAAGATAAAGATGATTATCATTTATTTATGGGAAGAACGAA
>MDSX01091634.1_pt1 | contig 14374 bp, 11 predicted proteins | sample 811141 | NCBI WGS metagenome assembly MDSX01 (sample SAMN05326642, study PRJNA326480) | marine metagenome | isolation source: seawater | place: Atlantic Ocean: South East | collected 2010
TATGGTTCAATAGCAACCATGATGTTTAGACGTTCAGTCATCAACTCATGATCTTTTAGTTCTGCAAAATGATTGTCATACACATAATCAAACTGTATATGCTCACGCATCTTAGCCCAATCTTCTGGGGTAACGATGTTCTTTAGAACCAATTGTGTTTTCAATAGATCTAAGAAGAGACCACTAAATCTCTTTCTCAACCTACCAACAAACTTACTAAACATAAGTTCGTCACGTAGGATTTCAGATGATCTACCTAGATTGAAACCACCAGTGTCTCCAATACGAGACTCAGGCACGTTCAATGAACGATACAGTTTCTTCTGGAAGTACTCGATATCAGTTAGTTCGCCTAAGTTCTGTCCACCAGGTAATGTAGAGATTTCTGTTCCTCTACCACCTTCTCTACGTGGTAACCAGAAGTCTTCAAGCATAGACATGAACTTCTTGTCATCCTTGATCTCACCAGTGTTAGCATCATATACTAACTTGTTTCTATAGCGAGACATTACATCACGTAAATATTGCTCTGCCTTTACCTTAGGTAAATTACCTACATCAATATAGAATATTCTTCTTTCTGGTGCTCTTGATAATCTGTATATTACAAGAGAGTCTTCAATCATTCTTAATTGATTGAGACCTTTGATTGCTTTATGTAAGTATGATAATGTTAGTTTTTTATTTCTATCTACTAAACCAGAATGCACATAACAAATTGAATCTTTAGCAATTTTTATTCCTTTACCAGCAACAGAACCAAATCTCTGTGCCATACCTTGTGGATAATAGGTATAAAATTCTGTTACCTTAGCATCTCTGGTTACATTTGTTTCACCTGAGTAAGGTAAAACTGGAATACCTGAAGCACCTCTAGCACCCTTTTCATTCTTGGGTTGGATCCTCATCAATTTTATTTTGAGAGCATCAATAAATCTTAGTTCTTTGATACCTTCATCAGGTTTCTTTGAATCAATAACTTTATGATAATGAAGTCTACCATCTACATACCAGTTACGAAATATTTCATGAGACTTACTGTCAAAGTCAAGTAAATCTTTTACACCCTTGAACTCTTCTCTTATTACTTTTCTTAGATTGTCACTAACACTTAGGTTATCTAAATTTATCTCAACTGGAGAATCATTTTGATCTGATACTATTGCTTCATTTACAACGTGTTCAATAGCAGTATCGCATTCTGGATGCAATGCCATGTCACGATATCTTTTTACAATATCAAACTCTGTTCTGAATACACCTTCAATGTCAACATACTGCCCATAAAAACCCGTAGACAAGTAATAGTCAGCCCCATCCTCATTGTTTTGAGGAACGGGACTGACTATGCTTTTAGATTTCTTTTGGTCATCCTCAATTGAGAATCCAAAAAGCTTGGCCATAATATCAGTTTACCTTGTTATACCGTATTTATTATACTACAGAATCGTTACTTCTGCCATCATATGCTTCCCACCACTGAACTTGAAGAGTGACTTGGAATTCTTCTATAGTATCTTGAGTATCGTAAGATAGTTCTATACCACTTACTGCACTTGGCCAGCAACCATGCATTGCATATCTTCTGAGAACTGGTAGTGTAGCACCATTGTTCTCTCCACGAGCATTGAGGTCAGTGGACGCACGACCTAATTGGTTTACTGTCCAATCGGTAAAGTACTCTGAAGGATTGATAGTACCAGATCCGTCAGATACTTTGATGATAAAGTTTGCCCAACGTTCAAATGCTTCACGCAGTTTGAAATCACCGTCATTGATGACTGTGATTGTCCATGGATCAAATCTTCTATCACCAGCAACCTTGAGTTGTCTTCCTCTAAAAGGAACAACAACTTCAGCGATGTTTGATGCAGGTAACTGAGCACCTTTGATCATCATCCTGTGTCTATCTTCTTTGATTTCTTCATCAAAGATACCCACACCAGATGGAAAATCCATCTCTACTTCAAAGAGGTTAGGACGAGCACCACCTTGAGCTAATCTTGTCTTGAAAGAATCAATTGATCTTTCGTTGTTTGGTATGGAAAAAATGTTCTTGTCTAATGCCATAATTGTGGGGGTCTCCTATTACACAGTGCCTACAACTTCACTGAAGGAAACTCCAGTGCGTGTGGCGACGAAAGTAAGACCAATGAAGTTGATTGATCTTGCAGGTTTGATGTAAACATCAGCAAGGAATTCATTACGATCAATAACATCTGGTGTGTTATTAGTTTCATCGCAAATGAGTAGGAAGTCTTGAATACCTCTCTTTGCTTGAACATCCCTTAGGAATGGTTCAACTACATTTACAAAGTTTGAACGAGTACCTGCATCGTTGAGTTCAAAGAGTGCTGATTTAGCAGCATTCTCAACTGCTTTCTCGATTACAATGAATAATCTTCTTACGTTGATTCTATCAAATGCAGACTCATAAGCAAGAGCAGTCTTATCACCGAAGAGGATAATACCAGATCCAGGTTGTGAGATGATTGGATTTATTCTCTGAGCGTAGAGTCTATCTCTTGCATCTTGACCAGGATTGAACGCTAGCTTCACTGGGAAGTTTAGTCCACCTCTATCAAGTCCAGCAGGAGAGAACCAAGGGAATTGATCTCTATCTGTTCTTACCATACATCCAGCAATGTCACTAGAAGAAGGCATATAAACAAACTTTTTATTAAATCTATCGTATACGTACTGATAACCAGAATCAAATACTGCGTATGATGACGAGGTTATTGGTGCGAAGAATGATAGAACATTAGTCAACTGGTCTGTTGCAGAAGCAACATTCACTGTCGCTGTTCTATTAGGTGATATAACAGCAACTGTATCCTTCCTGCCCTCGGCAATCTGGATCATCTTGTTTGCTTTTGCTTGCTCTTCTTCTTTAGTCTTGTGTGCAGAACCTTGTAATAGGAATCTAATATCACTATCTACAGGATCAGCAAACTTATCATATCCTGTTAGGATATCACCTAAAGGTGCATCGAATAATCCAACACCTGTGTAATCTAAACCACCTACAAGAGGATAACCTACGTTACCAATAGATGAGAATTTGACTTCCTTAGCGTTCTGACCCCATGCACCAGAGTTAGTTGTCTCAGCAACAAATCCGCTACTGAATCCTGATGCTAATGGATCAGTTCCATGATGAGAATCAGATGCATTTACAAGTGAAACACCTGCAAAAATGAAATCTGAATTATCTGCTAGGTAATCTTTATAGTATATTGTTCTACCACCAGACTGAGTTACATCCTTACCTTTAGAAAGGTTAGGGTGTTTTTCTAGAATGGATCCTACATCACCTGATATACCACCGCCACCATCAACAACTACAACGTGAAGAGCATCGTTTGCTCCATCTCTACTTGTAACAAAATTATTTGTTCTTGGTTTGTTGAGTACTGCCTTCCAAGGTAAGGTAACAATATCTGTTCCACCATCAGCAACACTTGTTAGAATGTTCTGTGCATTGTACCAATCACTTATCGTACCAGCAGCAGGAGTAAATCTGTTTCCTACGTTATCCGTACTCGACGAGTTGATACCAACTAGATTACCTGTTCCAGTTTTGAATTCAAACTGAGAACCTTCTGTATAAGATACAAGGGTTTCAGTTCCACCGATAACAGTACTTGTAACTCTAACTTCGTAAGTACCAGCACCAATGTTTGAAATTATGCCTTTCAGCATTCCAGTTGCAGCAGCAGTTGTACCAACACCAACTGTAACTCCTGTTAGAGTTTGTGTAACACCATAACCAACTGCAATGTTAGTTGTGGTAACACCAGTAAATATTTGGTCAGCAGCGTTATCGATAACTGCGACTTTTGCATTCTCTGCCCAATTACCTGGGTTTCTTGCAGCAAAATACCAAGTGGTATCATCTGCCTGATTGTTTGTGTAATCTTCGTAACTATCGAGTCGAAGACTTCCTAATGATGCTTGCCCAACTGCAGCGTTTGCTGTGTTTAGATCTCCACCACCAACACGGACAACATCTAACTTACCACCGTATGATAAGAAATTGGATGCCCCATACCAACATTCGTAATGGAAGTCAGTTGTACCTACACCTGGTTCCCCAAATGTGTCAACTAACTCTTTTTCATTGTTTATTCTAGTTATTTCATTGACAGGCCCTTTACGGAAAGGAGCAGCAATACCACCAACAACGTTTAGTGTAAAGTCTACGCCACCTCTTGTAAGGTCTACCTCTCTTACTGAAATACCTGGAGATGCTAATCGAAGTGCCATTCTAACTCCCTGCAGTACCCGAACTTTTGACTGAAATTATTTAGGTTTTTTGACTGCTATATCAACCTTGACTTATTATCCACCACTCCAACTGACCTTTTCATCCCCAATTTAGATTCTTCAACATATGCTTCTGAAGGTTTTAATGCAAGCAAATCTTCAGTCCACCACCTACAAGATACAATTTTTACAAATGTTATGTTTCTTTTTTCTGCTTCTCTTTGACATTCATCTACATCATTCTCATTGTAATTGAATACAATATAATGCCATGTAGTTTTCAATCCCATAGCAGCAGCACGTATCATCATGTTATATAAAAACTTACCATTTTGATTTTTTCTATACTTATGACTATCTTCTGGTTTACCATCTATACCAAACACCCATTCAACATCTCCACCCTTTGATATTTGAAATGCTTTTGTCCACCAAGAACTTTTTTGTGCTGTAGCAGCAACATGAACTTGTATGGTTTTTTTCTTATCAACACATAGTTGTAAGAACTTATGAAACTGTGGATGAAACTGTGGATCAGAGTGTGTACCACAAAAAGTTATTCCTTGAAAATAATCGCTAACAACATCCATTTCCTCATAAGTCATATGCTTACCAGGTACAGGACCACCAGTAACTAAATCTTGAAATCCATTCTTACCATCTGTATATCTTTGCCTAGCACAACCAGGACATTTCAAAGAACACAGATAAGTTATGTCAAGATTAATTCCATAAAATTTATCCACAATACCTATGACAAACTGGAGGAAGTGATTCGGGATCGTTCTTTACCCTATCAAAAAATGCCTTCCACTCTTCAGAGTTTAGAACATCTTCAACTGTATTGTCATATGATATTCTAAATTTTTCATCTAATAGATCTTTTATGTATTCTTTGTTTGGATTGTCATACCAACAGCAAGGTAGTAATTCCCCTGTGGCACTCCATCCAAGAAATTTATCTTCTAAGCATCTTGGTTTCATCATCTATACTCCCACATGTAAGATTTATCTCCATACTCGTCAGTTTTCCAAACGTCACCATTTTGATCGACTATCTCAGACTCTTCATCAAATCCATCACATACAAATCCAAAAGGAGCCATGTCTTGTTCTATTGCATTTTTTTGTTCTTCGTAGATACGTTTCCTAACATCTTGATCAGTCATTTCTTTGAAGTAGTCTTGTGCTACCAACCAAGAGAATATAACCAAACACATAGCAAGGTCATCATTACATCCTTCTTCTGCCTCGAATGATTGTTTCTTTTGAATGAACGTAGTCAACTCACTAATAATATTATAATCCATGAATACTAATTTGTCTTCCTCTACTAATGTCTTTAGGTTAGAACAACCAACCTTCTTTGTAGTTGTACTCATCTTGACACCCAATTGCGTCTTGACACCAGAGAATCCTGATCCCACAATCTGACCTGCTCTACCTCTCATAGCAACCATAAGTAAATTTTCATATTCCAAGTCATAAAACAAAATAGATGCTACTTGATCTCCAATATCATTTACCTCACATAAAACATATGCATTATTATATGCTGTAGCAACTTCCTCAATAATGGAAGGAAATAACATAGGTTTGACTTCGTTGTCTCTATATGTGGCAACAATTTTATATGGAAACTCTGTAATATCAGCAACTATAAAGGCACTATAATCTTTAGAGATACCTCTTGCTACGTCAACTGTCACAATATAATCTCTTTTTTCATAAGGTTTTTCGTATACAGATAACTTCCCATTTTGCTCTACGGGGTTCTCATATACCATCGCTTTCAATTTTGCTGCTGATATCAATGTATCAACAGATCCTAGAAACTCACACTCAAACTCAATAGCAAACTGTTGTTTACTAGTGTTTCTTATAGTTTGTTCTTTCCATTTAGAATCTCGGCCTGGTACTTCAGACCAGTGAACTTCCGTAGCAACATACTCGTTCTGCCCCCGTTCAGCATCATGCCACATTCGATAGAAGTGATTCATACCATGAGGCGTTGATACTATTATAACCTTGGTAGATTTACCAGAAGATATAGTAGGATAAACAGACGCAAAGAAATCATCTGCCAAGTGGTTCTGCACGAATGCGAACTCATCAAGGAAGATGATATTGAAAGACATACCTCGAACTGCTGATGCAGATGTAGATGCTGCTATGATCTTGGATCCGTTTTCCAGTTCCATCGATCCTTTGTTCCAAGCAACGATCCCCTGCTGCATCCACTTCGGCAAGTTTTCATATGCCAATTGTAGTCTGCCGAGTAGATCTCTAGCAGTTGCTGCTTTGTTTGCGAGGATTCCAATATTGACGTTATCGTTGAATATTGCGTAATGGAGTAAGTATGATACTACCGTCGTTGACTTACCAGTCTGCCTAGGCATCTTGCAGATATTAAATCTATTCTTATGAAAATTTCTTATAAGTTTCTTCTGAAACTTATACATGTCAAAGGAGACTAAACCTTCGTCAACATTAACAATTTTTATATGCTTCTCTGTAAAATATACTGGATCTTTCTTACACTTTAAAAATTCTTGAATATGCTCCTTGGTAAACTCTTGAGGAGTATTGACTTTTTTTAGATTAGGATTACCAAGATAGATGTCACTCATCAATCACAATGCTATTTCCAGCTAGACTGTCCGTATCCCTGTGATACAGCATTACCTGCTGATTTTACTGCACTATGTATACCTTTTGCTATGTTACCAATTCTTTCTTTGGATGGACCTTTGAATTGTTTCTTTTCTTTTTTCTCACCACTGCTATATGGTTTTGGTTTTCTTTGGTCTTTCACTTCAGTATTTTTTGTACCACGATTAGCAAGTGCAGAACCTTTATTTGGTTCCCGTTTTGCTAACTGATTGTCTTTCACTTCTTTTGCTTTTATATCAATAGTTTTACCAGGAGTTTTTCTGTCAGAGTCTTTCAACTTACTGACCATTTCCCTAATACCCCTAACTTTAGCAGCAATCTTCTTGAGTTTTACATCTTGTTTTACAGATGTTTGAGATTGCTTAATGGCTTTTACAAGTTTATCAAACCTTACCTCACCTTCTTTCAGTGATGCTCTTTTCTTCTTTAGTCTTTCTAAAGCAGCATCAAGTGTCTTCTTCTTTTTTATAGCAGAAGGTTTGTTTCTACGAGAGAGTTCTTCTTGTATTTTGTCCATGTTATATTTATTATTTTTTATCAGTAAGTCCATTTGCTTTGAGCATCTTCTGCAGTTCGGAAGTGCTACCTACAAATAGTGAGTTGTTAGTTATTTGTTTTACAGATTTATCTTCATCCAAATCTTTCATTTTCTTTTGTAGATCAACTAACTTATCAGTTGTATCTGCAATATGTTTGATCAACTGTCCAGCGACTTCATATGCTCTAGGATGCTGAGAGTCACCTGCAACATCTAATATGCCGTCAACCGCCTCCTGACCCTTCTCAATGAGGTTGTAGAACTGTGCTCTACTGTATTCATAATCCTTGGTAGGATCATCCTGTACTTCTTTGAGACGTTTAGGTTTAGTTGAATCAGCAATCTCTGCTTTCACAGATAATGCTTTGTCAATAGCTTCAAATCCTTTATCCATTAGATATCTGTGCCTGTAGAGGGACTATAATCCAATCCATCATTACCAAAGAACGAACTAGATTCACTGAATCCAAAGTCATCACCGACCTCGATAAGTGAGTTGTCAGTAATATTTACCAAATTCACAACGTCATCAGCATAATGTTCTACAATACTAGTTCCATACTGACCTCTCCTGACAATCAAATTAGTACCATCAATCTCTTTGATGTACATGGTTTCATTATTGATTTGTATATAATTTTTGACAGAAAGACTTGCTGCACTATTCACTCTCACTAAGGTCTTTTTGTTATCTAAAGCAACTGATAATTTTGTTGTAGCATCATCATTATAATCCTTGACTGCCTGAGGTACGACAGTGTATCTTTGTTCTCTTGGTGCTCTGATAGCAGTAGAGTAATCGACCTGAACCTTCTTGATAATTCCACCTTCGTCTGTAGGTACTTCCTGATAGAAATATGTTTTAGCAACAAAATCTAAATCATATTGAATAAATCTTCTAGTTGAAAAATCTCCTTCATACTCATCACTGAAAGAAATGTTTCTTAGTGTAAATGGTATATCTCTTTTCTCTTCTATACCTTCCAACATGTTCACAGTAACATTATACGCTGGTTGGAAGAATGGGAGTATTTGTTCCACAATCTGTAGAGCATCATCTTGCAGTTTTGTTGCAAAACTCAATCTAAAACCAACATCATATGGCACAGGCAAAAACATTTTCTTATGTTTTGTTTTTGATGTGGGACTCTTAGCAAAAAATTTAGTTATAGGTGATGCTTTACGTGAAACATCATAAGTATATGATGACAATTCAAAGGAAATTCTAGGTAACGTAAGTGCTACGTTATCATCAAAACCTTGTTGTTGTTCAATCCTTGCTAAGAACCTTTGCATAGGTCCATATGCAATAGGAACCTTGACCATACTTACCGCCTTACCATCACTAGCAAATTTTTTGATACTGATGTTATTGAACAGTGTACCGAAAGCGATAACTGTTTTTCTTATGGTCTCATTGTAAAAGTAATTACCTACCATTATATTTCACCGAATGGGTTCCTTTCTGTAAAGTCTACGATTGACGAATCTGCACGAGTTTCAATAGTGTCTCCAGTATTGTAAGAATCGTCATCGTCATAATCGATGCTATTTAGATTGTATAACGCACTTCCAAATCCAACGTTACTAATCTGCTCACCAACACTAAACTTACCTGAGAGATTTCTAGCTAGTAATGTATTTGTAGTTGTATCCCACTTACTTACAAACGCAGTAGTAAGACTGGATGCTCCTGTAATCATTTCACCATAGAGGAATGTTCCACTACCTATACTTGATGCAGCACCAACAGTAATTGTTGGCACTACAGTATATCCATAACCAGCATTTGTCATATGAACGGTAGCAACTTGATTATTTGCGTTTAGTTTTGTAGTTCCTGTCGCTCTTGTTCCACCTTCTGCAGGTTCGTCGAATGTTATTATAGGTGGTGATGCGTAACCAGTACCAACAAAACTTACCGTTACAATACCAACTACACCATTCGTTCCAATACCTGCTTGAGCTCTTGCACCAGATCCTTTTCCATCTTCTGTTAGGAATTGTATTGTGGGTGAATCAGTGCCTACAACATATCCTGTGCCAGGATCGGTTATCTCTATACTTTGAACCATCAACGATTTGAAATTTCTAGTACCAGTGTGAGTAGTAATCGCAACTGCCTCTGCAGCAGTACCTGAACCAACAGGAGGTTCAATCTTGACTGTAGGTGCATTTGTATAACCTGTACCACCATCTAACATTTCAATCTTAAATATACCGCCACCAGTCAATGTAGTAAACATAGTTGCTGTTGTTCCAGCATCACCCAACGCCATCGTTACATTGTAACCAGCAGTTTCAAAGTCATCATCAATAACATCAACACCAGTATCAAATATCTCATCTGAGTACTCGAATGGTTCTAGAGTTAATCTGTAAGTGTAATTTTTTTGTAACTGATAAAATTCTACAAGATCGTTTACGTATTTGATTTCAAAGATTATATCTCTTAGAGGAAAATATATAAGATCTCCTTCATATGGTCTCTCTTGATTTTCAGGTCTTCCTGTAGGACCAATTTCTTTACCAGGAAATTTCCATAACAATGGTGCTATACCGTTTGTATATGATTCTTGTGAGATGATCACATCCATCTGGGCTGTTGATCTTACCCCAAATTTTGTAAGTAAATTATAACCAGAATCAAATCCTTCATATGATTCAACATAACCTTCAATAGGAAATGATCTATCAAATTTGGAGTCAACAACTTCACGCATCACATCCTTAGATGTAACGTATACTCTTGGCATATAAACAAACTCGATGCCATGCATCTTTATATGTTCATTTACCAGATCCTGAACTAGGTTCTGTTCACCTGTGCTACCTTGTAAGAAAAACGGATTAAGTGCCATTATCCAATCATATCCATTACAGGTAGTTCGTAAGTAGAACTCATCTTCTCTTCTAAAGCTGTTAGTTCTGCAACACCATCTTCATATATTGCTCTACCATTCAACTCTACACCACCAGGTAGCTTTACACCTTGATACTTTATCAAATTTTGACCCCATTGTTTTTTTAACAATGCAGTAAAGTATTTTTTCAAGAAAGGATCATTATAAACCTTAGTGAAGTCATTGGGATTTACTGTTCTATAACATTCTATGATAAGGTAATCGTCTTCTTTCATACTAGAATAATCACTATCAATATACAATCTATTCTGTCTTCTATTGAACCTTATCTGTTTGTCGGGATGTAATATAAAATCAATGTCCTCTAGATATCTTTTTGTTTGAGTGTAACTCAATAGTTCCATAGAACTAAAGTAGTATATCTCGTTCAAAAATAACTGATAAGTTATGTTGAACATATTAGATGCTATAGCACGACTATCTACCTTCCATACTTTTTCAATACCAATGACAGCATCTGGTACTTGAATAAAGTTTTGAGTTTCTTCAAAAGAAAACGTGGTAGTACCTATGCCAGTTATGTCTACACTAGGACTAGTAGTTGTTGTTATACCCAGAGAAGTCTCATGACCATCTTGACCACTTGCCTGTACAGTATCAGTAAAATCTTTAGTTATCTTATGCTTCAAGTACATTTTTTCCACACCATCCATATGTCTATTATGGAAGGTTTGTATAGCATCATCTATTAGATCATCATATTGCTCATCAGCAATATTGATTTCTAGTACGGGAGCACCTAGTTGCCTCTTACCGTAATCTATAAGTCCTTGTCTGGTATTTGGTTGTGCCATGTTCTATTTATCGTGTGATAACAACATCTAATTCATCACCAGCATCTAATCCTGTAGCAGGGTTGATGATTGTGACTTGTGGACTACCTTTAGTGTAATCTTGAGTAAGTTCTAATCTAATACCATTTTGATATACCTCAATATTATCAGGAGTAGTATCATTATCAGAAGGTGTGAATAATGTTTGACCTTCTGTAGCAGTAAACATGTCTTCACCTGCACTAGAGACTAGAGATATCTCATCTCCTACATCTGCACCTGATACGAGTGTTATTGGAGATCCTGCAGTATAGTCAGTACCTCTTCTCAATAATACACCATTCAAATAAACGTGAATCTTTTCTTTGATTGCACCAGGAGTGGATGAAGTTGTTTGGAATGAAACTTGATCCTGTGTAGCAGTAAAGTACTCTTCAGTTAGAGTATGTCCAAAACCAACTTGAATTGTTACCCTATCACCAGCAGTAGCAGCAGATTGTGCGTTGAAGTTGATTGTCTGTGGTGCAGATAACTGGAAGTCACAAGATGATGCAGAACCTACACGATGTCTTACACCATTGACAAATACTGATACTGGGAATATCTTTGCTTGTGCTCCATCATCAAATACATTTGGTGCAGTAAATGCAGTTTGACCAGCAGTAGCAGTTGCAGTACTTTGAGAAATACTCGTAGCAGCACCAGCACCACCACTAGATACAGTTTGGAATGATAGCGTTCCAGATCCATCCGTAGTTAAAACTTGATCTGCTCCTCCGTCGGCCACAGGGAAAGTCAGACCTGCAAGCACTAATTGATTAGTGCTTGGGTTGTATGTTAGACCTGTATCAACTTTGATTGCTTCATTGCCAGATGATGAATCAACAAAAGCAAGGAAATGTGTTGAGTTATCAGATACAGCAGTAACACCAACTAATGATGCAGCACCAGCAGTTAGACTTCCACTATTGACCCAAGCAGTATCCGTACCATCAGATGAAAGAACTTGACCTGATGTTCCGAATGCATCGTCTCCATCATAAAGTTTACCATTAACGTGTACGTCTCCTACAACAGTAGCAATACCAGCAACACGAAGGTTTCTACCAGCAGTGATGTCTGTTCTTGCTGTAACAATACCAATAGAATCAATATTAGTTACATCTTCATATGTCAACACTCCACCGATTGTTACATCGCCTGTGAAGGTCGCAGCAACACCAGTAATATTTCTTACAGTAACGTCTGGAGTTCCAGTCAATCCACCAGCAGTACCAGATGTATTACCTGTTACATTACCAGTAACATTACCAACTAAGTTACCTGTAAATGTGGTAGCACTTAGATTTCCTTGACTTGGATTATATGTAAATCCTGAGTCTGTTTCAACACCTTGAGTTCCAGAAGCACCATCAACAAATACTGGGAATAAACTGTTGTTCTCACTATCATTCGCAGTTACTGTTACTGAGGTTGCTAGGTCAGCTGTACCAGTCAGGTCACTAGTAACATTACCAGTAACATCTCCAACAACGCCACCAGAGGCAGTTATAGCACCTGTGGTTGTAGTTACACCTGATATACTTACATTGTCTAGGTTAGTATGTCCATCTACGTCCAGAACCCCATTAGCGGTCACATTAGTAAATGTACCAGCATTAGGTGTAGAACCACCAATAACTGAGTTATCAATTGTACCAGCATTTATGTCTGCAGTGGTAGCAACCAAAGACCCAATCGTACCTAAACTTGTTAGGGATGAGTTGATAATACCAGCACCCAGTCCGTCAGCACCAAGAACAGTAGTATTGTTTATCTTATAAACTTTACTTGATGCTACGTTTATATTCTCAGAAGATCCAAAGTTATCACCAGTTGCTTCAAATTGCCAAGACTTATCTCCATCTCCAGAGTCAATGGTTATACCAGCACCATCAGCAGCAGCATCGTTAGCAGCACCTGTGGCAACCTGTATATTCTTATCATCAATGTTTACAACGGTAGAATTTATAGTTGTAGTTGTACCATCAACTTGTAGATTACCTGCAATTACAACACTACCTGTATTGTCTCCTACAGCAGAGGGATCTATTGTTAGGGTTGCTGGACCTGAAATAGTATTTCCAGTTATCCTAATCGCAGATCCTTCTGCACCAGTATAGAAAGCAGTACCTGTTACGATACCTGTTGATACTATTGTGTCAGCAGTTATTTCTCCTGATATATTACCAGTAACATTACCAGTAAGGTTACCAATAAATCCACCACTACCTGTTACTGCTCCACCAAACGTTGTTATACCTGCTACACTTACATTGTCAAGATTGGCATGTCCATCAACATCAAAATATCCTGATAAATCTAAGTTGCCATTTAAATCTGTATTACCATCTACTCGTAAACTTTGTGATACTACATTTTCTGTTGATAAACCAACTTCTCTTACTGTAGTTCCGACCCCAACACCTGCTACACCTGCTGCAATGAATACTTTACCGTCTGCTGTATTGATTGCAAATTCCCCTAAATCCAGTGTAGTAGGGTAATGTGGAACTTTGCCAACGACACTAGATCGTTTTATCTTTATCTTTGGATTTGCCATTCTGGTATATACCTATTGGAACAGTATGTACTGTCGAAGATATTTATGTTATAATTAGATTATAGGTGCTGATTATGATGACAAAAACTCTCGCTGTTCTAACGGGACCGCAAGGTTCGGGCAACCACCTCTGGTCCAAGATTTTTTCTTTGCACGAAGATGTTTTTGGTTGGAAGAGTCTACTCGATAATTATTGGGAAGCTCACCGTTTTTCAGAACCCTTTGCGGAACATTGGAAGGATCCGTCCACTCTGCATAAATTTGACTGGTCGCAAAGTCAATATTACTTTACCTCTATAAGCATTCCACTTGGCATAGAAAATAAAGGGACTAAATGGTGTCCAAACGTGATGCAGTTTTGCATAAATGCTCAGTTGTGTGGTGTCAAGACTAAGATTTTAGTCATAGGTAGAGATCAGACTATACTTAAAAATCAACAAAACAGAATAAGAGAAGAGTCTACTGTACGACACTTCCTAGACCAACTGCCTGATTTTGAAAAACCAACATATCTAAGTTATGAACTACTTTATCTTTACAAGCAAGAGTATCTAAAATCATTAGATGTTGGATTCCCTATAGCATGGTATGATAA
>MDSX01026720.1_pt1 | contig 14363 bp, 5 predicted proteins | sample 811141 | NCBI WGS metagenome assembly MDSX01 (sample SAMN05326642, study PRJNA326480) | marine metagenome | isolation source: seawater | place: Atlantic Ocean: South East | collected 2010
AAGGCTCATCAGGCATATCAAGTATAACATTAGTAACATCTTGTGTTGCATCCCCATATTGTCCTCCGTCAGCAGGGAATACAGTTACATCTAGTTGATACTCTAGGTTGTTAGCATAATAATAACAGTAGTAGCAGTTAGCTAATATCATCATTGGATCTCCACCTAGATCAGCAGGGAATGGATTAGCATGTGCATAACTTGGAGAGGCAGTATACATGTAGTTACCACCTGAACTCTCACCAGATGTGCTCATTGTCATCGAATATCCTGTTGAATAGTATATGTAAGCCCAAGAATAACCGTAGGAATAAGGTCCTGTAGACCAACCTAGCATACTTGTACCGCCCATAGCTAGTCTGTACCCATAGTTATCGTATGTTCCACTGCCAGTCCCATTCCATGAGATAGTAGCCATTACACCGAACCCATATGGTGCATCGATTAGGAACATGTCATTGTTATTATTACTGGTTGAAGAATAACCGGTTGCGGTCATTGAACCCCAGTAAGTATTTGTCTCATTAACACCAGTCCAGTCGAAATCACTTGTGATGTTAGTTGAGGTTGCATAGGTATTCCCTGCATCAGTACCTCGACACGCATCGTGCCCTAGACAAGGAACAGGAGGAGCCTCTAGAGCATCTCTATCTTCCATCATCTCAGGGGGGTCAGAATAGATGTCCGAAAGAGGCATCAAAACTGCGGCAATCATCAATAGGGCAAGTGTAACAGAGCGGAGGGTGTTGCTTTGCATGGGTATCACTAACGTGCATCACACGTTGCAAAGGATATAACAATACCGACAGATGCTCATTACTACACCGATTTATAGGTATATACATAAAATGATGTATTGAGCACCTATATCGGTATTATCGTTATATAAAGGATGATTCATTTAATATGTTATTTCAGAAAATCTCACTTTGGTTTCTCCTTCAAGTTTGAAAAAAAAAATGTTTAATCTATCAAGAATAATATTTTTTTATATCAATCTTGAATTTTTTCCCATGACTCATCATCTCTTTCTTCCCATACTCCAATTCCATCACCAGTGTACTGAAGAGGATCTGTTTCTGTATAATCCCCACCTGGAGGTAAATCTTCCCAACTAGATACGATTTCAGGCATTTTAGAATCTAGTTTAACTGATTCGAATCCTGGAGGAGGCGGAGGAATTCTCTCGTTAACTTCAACCTCAAAACCAGGAGGAGGCGGAGGGACTTGACTGGTTGAATGTTGTTCGACAATTGGAGTTTCATCTTTTATGGAAGATTCAGGAATTGGTAGATTTTCAGGGATTGAAGGCTTTTCCGATACTGAAGTGTCCTCATCAAACTGCATATCTTGCTCCGTATAATCAGTCATATCCGTACCTCTTTCATATGCAGATGCATTCTCAGGAGTACGGTTTTTCACTGTGTATACTACTACAGATCCGCCAATCATGGCAATTATTATGAATAAAATCAAGAACGTAGTTACTGGATTTAGAGCCATTTTATCTGTAATTGACAATGGATACTGATTATCTCCTTTACCATCATTATTGCGATCTTCCCACTCAGAAGGGTCTTCAGGGAACTTATCCACTTGATTTAGAACATTATCGCCATCGATATCAGCATCAAGTATGTCACAAGAACCATCTTCATCTAAATCTGAAGGAACCGAATTACTGGATAAAGAGCTTGTCTGACATAGTGATTCGATAGTATCTGCCCATCCGTCACCATCGTCATCTGAGTCTGAGTTATCCCCCTCTCCATCGGAGTCGGTATCCATTTGTTCTGAAGCATCCATAGGGAAAGCATCATCGAAATCTGGCGCTAAATCATTATCATCATCATTATCGACAAGGTCACAAATCCAATCTTGATCAAAATCAGTAGGTATAGATGAACCATCTAGCGGGTCAGTTCCGCAATTAGGCTCGAAAATATCTAACCAATTATCGCCATCGTCATCGTCATCATAATTATTACCAATGCCATCGAAATCAGTATCATCCCATTCAGTATTATCTTCAGGGAACATATCTAGAATATCTAGAACTCCATCATTATCATCATCATCATCTACCAAGTCACAGATACCGTCACTATCATAGTCTACAGGGATTTGAATAGAGGACATTGAATCAGTATTGCAGGAATTTTCATCCATATCTGACCAACCATCATTATCGTCATCAACATCCGAGTTATCTCCTAAACCATCATTATCATTATCTACCCATTCAGTTGAATCTAGAGGAAATGCATCATAAGAATCAGAAATTGAATCTCCATCGTCATCACTGTCTTGATTGTTACCAACACCATCATCATCTGTATCGAACCATTCTGTAAAATCTTCAGGGAATGCATCTATTTCATCAGGATAATTATCTCCATCCGTATCTCCATCCATCTGGTCGCAAGAACCATCTCCATCTAAATCAAAAGGTATAGAGAAAGCGCTCAATGGGTCAGAATTACATGTAACCTCGATATTATCTGAGTATCCATCACCATCATCATCTGTATCTGCATTATTCCCTATTCCATCAAGGTCAGAATCATACCATTCTTCATCATCCTTAGGGAATATATCTTCGGAATCTAAGTAGCCATCATTATCATCATCATCATCAATTGAATCACAAGTAAGATCTGCATCAAAATCAGCAGGAATACTATTGCCAAGAAGAGGGTCTGATCCGCACACTATCTCTTCTGAATCAGTAAATCCATCACCATCGTCATCCGTATCAGCATTATTACCGATATTATCGTTATCGGTATCTTCCCATTCTGATGCATCAAGAGGGAAAGTATCATTCGCATCATCAATATTATCTCCATCGTCATCCATGTCTAGAGGATCACAAAGGCCATCACCATCGGTATCCAAAGGAATACTGTTATTATCATCAGGATCTGAACCACAATCTGTCTCATTCATATCCCAGTGACCATCACCATCACTATCAAGATCGAAAATCCACCAAGCCATATCATAATCACCTTCACCAGAAGTAACATAAACTTCAATTAAAATATCCATACCACCTACATAAGTGCCATTTGAAGTGACATACTCTGGATTAGATGTAGTAGATTGGGAGATTATATTGATACCATTACTAAGTTCCGCCATTGTTAAACTGATATCAACTAAGGAAATATTGAACCACGCATAAACTGCGATTCCATATCCGATAGGAACATAAGTCTCATATTCATCAACTGCATCATCAGAACTTGAACCCCAACCATTGAAACTATTATTCCCTGGAACTGCGACCATATTCAATGAGGTAGGACTGTTGTAATCATTTGAGGCATCTCCTCCACTACCTGCATCATCTTGATTGTTGACAGGAGCGTTGGTCATATTATCAAAAATAAATGTCATATTATAATCATGAGACCCAGTATTACTACCATAAGCATAAACTCTGAAAAATAAATTAGTTCCACCATAATTATTCTCTGTTAAAGTCTCGGGATTAGAAAACCAGCTGTAAGAAATTCTAGTACTTGAATTATCATAAATCTCTAAATCTAAGTCAGCAGTAGAATTCCAACTTAATGATACAGAGACGCCAAAATTGGCAGGAATTGAGATTTTGTAATAATCATTGGTATCACTCGAATAAGTGACATCTCCCCAAAATGACATATTAGTTGGATTCAAAACCATTGCAGTAGGAATAGTATTACCTGCATCATTTCCAGTACCTGCATCGTAGCCACTAGTACCATTGCCGGTACCACCGCCTCCCCCGCCAGAAGAACCTGATGAAAATATCCATATTTGCATCGTGTAAGACCCGGAGCCCGAATATTGGTCCACCCAAATATTGACCGCACTACCACCAACATTTGTCCCATTAGATGAGACGTCTTCAGTGGTTCCAGATGACGCAACACTGGAGTCGATTTGAGTACCCGCTGAGGTTTGTAAAATTAAATCGAAATCAACCGTAGAAGAAAACGTGATTTGCACTGAAATACCAGTATTAGGAGACATATTCACACGGTAGTAATCAGAAGTATCAGTATTTGCTGTCAAATTACCATAATAAGTAGCATTTGATGCTGGTAAATTCGTAGCATTAGACGATGAATTTCCCGCATCCCCTCCAGTCCCCGCGTCATTACCTAGAACAGGCATTGCAAGCATACTCAACATCAATATTGAAACAAAAATTGAGGTTCTCTTTTGACTAATCATATATGACGGAAGGGATGGGATGATTTTAAGTCTCTCTGAAAGGATGATTTAATATTTATAGAATCCTTCACCTGATTTTCTACCTAACTTACCATCTTCAACCATTTTCACTAGTAACTTAGAAGGAGCATATTTATCATCCTCAAATCCATCATGTAGTACGTTCATAATATGCAAAACTGTATCATTTCCAATCAAATCAGATAACGCTAATGGGCCTATTGGATGATTCATACCAAGTTTCATTATTCCATCAATTGCATCTGGTTCTGCAACACCTTCTTCTAATGTGAGAATTGCTTCATTTATCATAGGACACAAAATCCTATTAGATACAAAACCAGGAGAATCATTACAAGATAGAGCTGTTTTACCCATTTTCGCTGCAGCATCGACTACAGCAGCATTAACTTCATCAGAAGTATTACTGCCATTTATTATCTCAACGAGCCTCATGATGGGAACAGGATTCATGAAATGCATACCAATTACCTTATCAGGTCTTTTAGTAGAATTTGCGATCGAATCTATGCTAATACTCGAGGTATTGGTTGCAAGTATAGTTTCAGGCTTACAAAAAGAATCTAGTTCTTGAAATAAAGTGGTTTTGTATACAAGAACTTCAGGGATTGCCTCGATAACAAGATCCGCTTCTGCAGCAGAAGAATTATCTGTAGAAATACTAATTCTTGAAAGAGCAAGATTTGCTTCTTCATTTGTCATTTTTTCTTTACCGACTAGCTTATTCAGGGATTTTTCTATAGTCGCCATACCTTTCTCAACAAATTCTTGCTTTATGTCAATCATTGTAACCTTATATCCGGCACAAGAAGACACCTGGGCAATCCCATTACCCATTTGTCCGGCTCCAATAATCGCGATGTGTTCAATAGTCATAGACTTACGAGTCAGCATCAAGAAATTAGTCTTCTGCTCAGTCAAGGTCAATCATTTCATCATCATTATTTTCTGAAATTGAATAAATAGTATGATTAGTTGCTTTCCAACTTTCTAATTCTTCGGACTCAGGTAACCCTTCATTGATAGTATCCCAATCTACTATATCTTCATTTAATGGTGGAATTTTTAATAATTCATTTATTTCCTCAAAAGATTCTTCAAGAGATTCTAAATTCTGATATTGTTTCTTCCGCTTTCTCAAAGAGCTTCTGAGCATGACAGTAGCACTAATGAGTGCTAAAATACCGAAGAATCCAGATAGGAAATACCAGAGCATTGGACCTTGATTTTGCGCATCGTCAATAGCCCAATCAATCCAATCTTGGTTAATAACTTGAATAGAATAACTATTCCTATTATTGATAGCATCAGTAGATATACCTTGGATTAAGTGACTCCCTATTGAATCTTGTACGGAAATTTGTATATTGAATACCCCAGAGCTGTCACAAAAGAATTCTTGAGTCTCAATCACACTCCAAATCATCACATAGGTCCCCGATTCACATTGACCCTCAATAACTTTGAGTGAATCCAATGTAGAGTTACGAATACTTACTTGACTAAATGAAAGAATTGGAGCTATTGTATCACGGGTAATTTGAAGTTCATAAATATCAGTCTCATCTAAGGCTTCAATCTCAATAATATATTCATTTACTCCTTCTTGGAGGGCGAAATCAAGTTGAACATGGGTCGCACCAGGAGTGATTAGGAACCTTTCATCAGTACCAATAATTTCCCACCAAATATTCTGATTTGGCCCTCTAGTGATAACAGAAATAACACTATCATCTGTTGTTATACTCCCATTCCACGGTGCCAATATATCTGTCTGATACACAGATTCATTTAGAATATAAATTCGACAAACATCAAGAATATTTTCATTATATTGACCCTCTGTTGAATCGTATGCAACTAAACAAAACTCATGACTCCCAGTCGACTCTAGATTAAAATTAATAGAGGATTCTTCTGCATTCCACTCACCTATTTGTAAACCGTTATGTGTGAAATAAGCATGAACAAGCTCGTCTGAAGACCAAGTCATTATTTGTCGGTGATCTAGTAATTCAGGACCCGAAGAAGGCGAAATACTCCAATCAATTACTGGAATTGTACGATCTAGATTTAAATTAAATTGCTCATTAACCGAATTACCTGCCCAATCAATTAAATCTAAAGATACCATATAATTACCATCCGATATATTTGATAAATTTACTTCGATTTCTGTGGTTTTTGTTTTATCGAAACTTATCTCATCGGTAACAAAAATACTTGGCATTTCAGCACTAGCACCACATTTCTCTAAACTATCTGATGGATTTGATATCTTTAAGCACCAATCTTTGACATCTACTGACATATTGATACCGAATATTGAGTTTGTAATATTTAGCGTATCATACATATCATTAACAGAATTTCGATGACCATTTTGATCATCTATGTAGAATGATTTTAATTCAGGATTTTCAGAGTCGTAAATCACCATATGACTACTCGAGACACTATTTCCTGCAGAGTCAATAGAAGTAATTGTAAATTCATTTTCAGCAGAAATTAGATAATAATCATTTGAAATTTCAGCAGAAGAATATTCAATACCAATTTCACTGGGAATTAGCCCTATGGTCCAGTTAGCAAAACCATATTCATCGAAGTTAGGAATTAGGGAACCATCTTCGTATACACTAACGCCTGGTTCAGTCTGAATAACCAAATTCACATACGGATTATTGGTTATTTCAGGTACGCCGTAAATAAATAACGGAGGCGCAGTGATATCATAATTAACAGATAGCCAAGTTTCAGCAAATAAACCCGATCTATCAGTAATATTAACTCTATATTCATGCCACTGCTCAACTGTAGGAATCGTCGAATTAATCCATATCTCTCTGAAAGAAATATTCTCAGGCATTGCGAAATGATTGCCAGAATTCCAAATATCTGTCAAATTATGATACATTAATGTAGTATCTATTGCCTCAACTAGATCGGCATTAGGTATTGAAGTCAGATTGTTAGTTGCATACCAATTTAAGTCGTCTAAGCTGAATCCAATACCTGTATCTATTGCATGTAACTCTATCGCTAATGCATCATTAGTTTGAGTCATGTTTTCTGGTGTTGAAAATTCAACAACTGGTTCTAATTCTAATAATTCATAATTGTATGGAAGTTGTAATTTTATTCCACCAACTAGAGTAATTTCTACTTCACCTTTCCAAATTCCAGCAACATCAGGTCTCTCAAATGCCAAGTTGATTTGGTAAGCGCTGGAAGGAATTTCTCCGGCTAATGTTTGAGAACCATTAGGCCAAACAGAATTAATCTCTAAATCTGTTAATTGAATCTGCTCAGTAATTACTAATTTATCCCCTCCTACCATGTCAATATCTATCCAGAATTGAACCTCACCAGAAACAGAGTAACCATGTACTGCGACTGCATATAATCCATTTTCAACATCATTTAATTCTACACTCTCAGAAGAACTACCACTCCAAGAACGAGATACTTCTTCACCCGATGTAAATATACCATCTTCATTACCATCATAAAACAGAAATAAGTCTAGATCGGCAGAATCATAAGCATCCATAGTAATACTCAATTCTGAGACTTCGTCGACAGTGAAATTATGCCACCATGATGCTGTCATTTTATCATTAGAAACATCTTGATATGCCGTTTCATTTTCGAAATATATTGGCTGTGTCCATCCATAAGCAGATACCGACTCAACATTCATTGGCACCGTAGAAACCACATGTACAGCATCAACACCATCTCCTTCTGACCAATCACTGACAGATTGAGAAAATCCTTCAGCCTCTGCTGCAACATACCCTACTGATATGTTCAGTGCATTATCATTTGTTGAAACACCATGAAGTGCTGTATGTAGAACCATTTGATGTGTTCCAGCTAATGCAGGTACTGTGAAAACCTCTCTAGATGTATCAGTGTAAGTCCCCCAGTTGTGTTTTCCACTACCTGCATGATTATTTACAGAGCGGGATGTAATACTGAATGTAGATTCACCATATGAATCGGGATCATCCATAGAATATCCATGAGGAGACTCATCTAGCCATAATATGTCAATATCAGTATACGGATTATCATCCCAATCAACATCAAGAATTACAGTCCCTCCCGTATCCCATTCAGAGGGCCAATCAATAGTCAAAAATCTCCAGTCTCCGCTCTCTGCGCGCCAGTTCCATCTTGTAGCACCACTAATCCATTCTTCATCGTAAAGGGTCTGATTGGAGACATTTCCGTCTAATGGTTTAGGAATTATCTCAAAAGGTCCTGACCAAGGTACATTTGTCACAACAGGTAGTGTCCAATTTCGATGAGAGATGGAAGATGAAGTTAAATTGTTATAATCAAATGTTTCGATTAAAACACCATGTTGGTGGAGACCGGATTCTGCATCAATAGGAACTTGAATATCCATAGTAATGGTAGTAGTACTATTGGCACTTACTACTGAACTGGAGGGGAGGGAAAGCCATTCATCATCAGCACTAGCAAATGCTGTCCAATCTACCTCTATTCTTACTGGATCGTCTGATAAATCACCATTATGATTCCAAACGCCAAGGAAAATACCATCGCTAGCATCTTCAAATGGATTACCGACTCTAACTTCAGCATTGGGACCATTTGACCACCAATAAGTAACCTCCTCCAATTCATTTGATTCAGTCCAATCATCCGAATCAACCATAGAATCATTATCAAAGTCTTCAACATAAATGCCGTCACCATCATTATCAGTCCATCTAAAAATCTGTAAAAATACTCTTTCTTCACTGCTCTTATCCATATTTGCATCAAAAGCAGAGTATTCAATTGTTGCTCTGGCACGTAATTGCCTTGTTTCATCAGGTAAACGGATAGTAGTAGAGTTAGTAATATGAAGAGGAATAAGTAAATCAGGTCTATCTCCTTGATGACCGTCCCAACTATCGTTAGTGCCTGATTCGCTACCGTTTCCAGTACTATTCCAAACTAAGACCTCGTGAAGTACTGGCTCGAATACAGTAGATGTATATCTCAGTAGAATATCAGAATCACCATGATTAGTGAATTCTAAATCGACCGCTTGAGACTCACCGGGGAACATATAATTGATATTTGCATCCCTATGTTTTCCTTGGAATGTTCCGCTATTCCATTGTGCAGGACTTAACCACCAACTACCGTTATCACCTTCTAATGTAGATACTGCACGGGATGCATTAAACCATCCACCACCTTGAATAAATGGCTCATATCCTCTATCATCTGACGTTGATAAAACAAAATCTCTTAGAGTCTGTGAACCAGGATATTCTCCTTGATTTTCTTGCCAAGCTTCCGCAACCAAAGCCAATAATCCCGCTGCGACAGGTGTAGCTAAACTAGTCCCACCCCATGAAGACCATGCAGAATTCGCATTGTCTCTAAGATTTAATGGTTGATCGCCAGTTGCAGACCATCCTACAGCCACTATATCAGGATCCATCCTACCTACTACATTCGGACCTCTATTTGACCAAGGAGCACTTTGACCCCAAGAATCACTAGAACGAGAACTGAAGGCACCTACTGAGAATACCCCATGGGCAGCACCGGGAACTTTGGTAGTTCCAAATCCATGTCCACCATTACCTATAGCTACTGAATATGATGATTCATTATTGTATACTCTTGTCAACCAATCAAGATATAGTGAATATCCATCAGCTCCCGATTCGTCAATACTAGAATAACCAAAGGAAAATGAACCTATATCTGCTTGATCATATTTTGTATCAGACTTACCGTCATTCCCTTCGGCAATCCAACGCCAAGCATCAAGCGAATTGCCTCCTGAGTAATGATTACCGATAGACGCAATAGTAGCATTTGGAGCCATTCCTAGTACACGACCATCATCAACGACTCCTTGAGCAGTGATGGCGCTGGCACACAATGTCCCATGATTACCTGAATCTAGCATAAATAAAGTCAAATTTCCTGGACCAGAAATACGATTTTGATAACCATGCCTGATAGAATATGTTTCACCATATGGAACTCCATGAATACCATCAGAAATCCAATAAACTAGACCTCCAGAAATATCCCATAAACCATCTCCGTCAGTATCTCGACCGGTGGTTTCTGAGCCGGGCCTAATGGCCTTTTCACCAGTAAATATACCATCAACATCCATATCTACGTATGCTGTTTCATATACCCCAGAAACGTCTTCATCAATAATAATGATGGGGACATCAGTTCCAACCTTTGAACGTAGGGTCGGATCAGGATGTTCACCTAGATGATAAATACCAGATAAAGAAACTGAAATATTTGAAATATTGTAACCAGATATATCTAGTAAACCATCCGAATTATTATCATAATCTAAAGTTGAAGTATCCGCATACCAAGTATTTGATTGTGGATAAGATTGACCATTTACTAGATATGAATACATACTGTTATGATCAAACATCATTGGCCAACCTGACCAATTGGAACGGATATCATTTACTCGAGCTTGTGTACCATCTAAATCTGGATGAGCGAAATCTACTCCTGAATCTGCAACTGCTACAACCATACCTTCTCCAGTGTAACCTCTATTCCAAGCATCATTAGCTCCATGAATTTCACCAGATCTGACAGTTTCTGGTTCAAAATCAGGTTTTTCAAATGGTATTGTATCATATGGTTGAGGATTATTTTGTGCATCCAATATGGAAATTACTCCAGGGACACTGGATAACTTGTGAAATATCTCAGCAGGCATCCAAAAAGTCCTATGATCTATTTCACCAGAAGTTGGATCAAATCTCTGAAAAATTTCGCCATTCTTAGCTTCTGCCTGTTGGTCAGATGCATTATTTTGTAATTGCCAGTAATTCAACTCTGCAAGAGACCAAGTAATTACGGTTACACGGAGTTTATCTTCTCCAGAATTTATCCTATGGAAAAGAGATTCTTCAATCCAAGGATTACCAGGAGATGGGAATGAAGGTACTTTTTCTTCAGAAAAAACAGTTAATAGCGGATCTTCAATAATCATATTATTAGATGAAGGTTCAGAAACTAAGAATAGAGATAATGACGATGTCATCATAAGAAGTGCTAGAACGACTGCTCGACACTTATTCATACTCGTTGCGTAATTGTTGATGACTTGTATTTACCGGCCACCTGTCCCGTCATAATCAAAGAGGAAGAGTTCTTCGATAAGCCCACTAGTCCCGTAGTGTAGTGGTCCATCATGGAGGATTTTGGTTCCTCCGACCCTGGTTCGAATCCGGGCGGGACTACCAAAAAAATAACTATTCGTTGATTTTTTCAGGCATTTTAGATAAATCGCGAGTAATGTTCTTTTGGTGACTTTCTAATGTACCCCCACCTATCTCAAGAAGCTTAGAATCTCTCCAAAGTCTTTCGACTACATATTCTCCAACATAACCATATCCACCCATTACCTGAATAGCTCTATCTGCGATATTTTTAGCTACAGTGGTAGAATATAACTTGACACCATCAGTATCTAAACGATTACCTGATTTAGAAAAATCAGTATTACGTGCAGTATCATAGATGTAAGACCGCATTGCCCTATATTCTGCCCAAGATTCACCTATATGACGTTGTATTTGTCCAAAATCTCTGATTTCTGAACCAAATGCTTCTCTTTCTGATGCATAACGATTCATTGCATAGAGGCTCCGACGTGCAATCCCCAATGCCATTGCGGCTAAGGCAATTCTCTCAATTTCTAAATTTCTCATCATATGAATCATAGATTCACCAGGACTGCCAACTACATTTTCAGGAGGCACTATACAATTATCAAAGACTAATTCAGCAGTATTAGATGCACGCATTCCAGCCTTATCATAAATTTTCTGACCAACTGAAAATCCTGGCATCCCATTTTCAACCAGAAATGTCGTAATCTCAGCGCGTCCTTTAGAATCAGTGCCCGTCCTAGCATAAAGCCAACAAATATCAGCAGGAGTACTATTGTCATCAATTGAACCGTTAGTAATCCACATTTTTCTACCATTTATCACCCAATTCCCATCTGAATTCTGTACAGCAACAGTTTGCATACCTAATACATCAGTTCCATAACCAGGTTCACTCATTGCCATGCAACCAATCCATTCACCACTACAAACTTTAGGTAAAATTCGAGACTTTTGTTCCTCACTGCCATTAAAAGCCAAATTATTCACCATTAACTGTGCATGAGCCAAATACGCTAGACAAAAACCAGGATCAGAGTAAGATAATTCTTCGTTTACAATAGCTACTGCGGTAGCATCCATCCCAGAACCACCATATTCTTCTGAAACGCTGATGCCTAATAGTCCGTAATCACCTAATTTACGGAATAAATCTTGATTAAATTTCTCATTCTTATCATATTCCAATGCTTGAGGCTCAACTTCTTCTAAAACAAAATCGCGAATCATTTTCCTAAGCATCGAATGTTCTTCTGTTGGGTTGGCTAAATCCACGCTCTGCCAGTCAATATCCATATGCCTTCGAGGAATACCTCTCGTATATGTTATTTGATTCGTAAGTCATACATTTTAGTTTGAATAGATTAAAAAAAATCTACAATTCAGGGAGTAACTCTACGGCTATCTCTAGGGAATGGAATTACTTCACGGATGTGATCGGCCCCTGATAACCAAGTACAAACTCTATCTACACCTAAACCAAAACCACCATGAGGAACACCACCATATCTACGAGTATCGATATAAAATTCGTATGGTTCGCGAGGAGTTCCTTCCTCATCAATACGTTCAAGAATTTCTTTTTCTGACCATGTTCTTTCTCCACCTCCTATAATCTCACCATATCCTTCTGGAGCCAGTAAATCATGACAGAGAACATACTTTGGATCTTCAGGGTCTGGACGATGATAGAATGGTTTCGCAATCTTTGGATAATGAGTAAGGAAGTGAGGCACTTCAAAATCTGCAGTCAAGATTTTCTCTTTTGAATAATCTAAGTCTTGACCCCATTCAACATCAACCTCTTTACTCTGTAGTATTTCTATAGCCTCATCATAGCGAATTATCGGATAAGGATTGTCAGCATACCTTGCTACTAATTCCAAATCCCTACCTAGACTTTTTAGCTCATCTGATCTTTCATCTAATAATGTACTAGCGATATGACGAACTACGCCTTCACCATGCTTCATAACTTCATTATTTGATGCCCATGCTATCTCCATCTCAGCATGCCAAAATTCGGTCAAATGACGACGAGTACGTGATTTTTCGGCTCTAAATGAAGGGGCCATAGTATACAGCCTCTCGAGTGCGGGCATTGCTGCCTCAGCATAGAGCTGCCATGATTGAGTCAAGTATGCTTTACGACCAAAGTATGGCACCTCAAATAGAGTGCTACCTCCTTCAACTGCACCCGCAACGAAATTTGGGGCTTGATATTCTATAAAATCACGATTACGGAAATATGAATGAATAGCACCGAATACAGAAGAACGAATTTTTAGCATAGTAGTCATTCTACTAGTTCTGAGATATAGATGCCTATTATCCAATAAGAATTCAGTTTCACCACCGTCTGCCTCAGACATTGCGGATTCAGTAATTGGGAATGGCCGTTCTGGGTTTACAGCACCTACAATTTCCCCACTACTAATTTGTAATTCATGACCATGCTCTCTATCAGTAGCTTCTATTTTACCTCTCAAGATAACACTGGATTCAATCAATGAACTTTTCAATTCATCAAAGAAATCATCACCTAATACTGCTCTTTTAGCTACACATTGGATATTCCCAGTAGAATCTCTTATCACAATAAATCGAATTTTGTTAGACCCTCTAGAACGATGAATCCATCCTTTCAATTCGACGTCTTGGCCATCATATTGACCAGCAAGAATATCATTAATCCATGTATCTTTACTCATGCCGGTCGAATCTCCTTGTTTGTGCGTTGGGCCACCAGCATATCAAAGTCAGCCCTAGTAACTCAGTATAATACCCGGGAAATAAGCCATACAAATCACCAAAATTTGGTGATGAGCATGGCGGGTCTGACGGGGTTCGAACCCGCGACCCCCGGGTTAAAAGCCCGGTGCTCTACCTGACTAAGCTACAGACCCAGCCTCGCGA
>MDSX01026133.1_pt1 | contig 14359 bp, 14 predicted proteins | sample 811141 | NCBI WGS metagenome assembly MDSX01 (sample SAMN05326642, study PRJNA326480) | marine metagenome | isolation source: seawater | place: Atlantic Ocean: South East | collected 2010
AGAAAATCCTGCTGGAGTGTAAGTAAGTATTGAAGCGGCAGTTGAGCTTCCTCCCTGGAATGTGATGGTGTTAGTGCTTGACGCGCCCGTTACTGCCCCTAAATTCACCTGCTCTGTGTAGGTTCCTGAAGCGACACTAAACGTAACGGCACCACTCACCCCAAGACTGTCTAGGTCTGCAACAGCAGAGCCAAACGTCGTGTAGTTGCTCGTTCCCGTTCCTGCGGCATCAATGGTGTATGAACCTGCAAGTTGGGCGAACATAGGCATAGATAGCACACTAAATGCTAAAGCCCCGAGTAATCGCTGAGTACGATGTTTCATATAATTGTTGTTTAAGTGATAAATTGTGTTAGATCTCTAAAAGTACGAGTTTTTCAACAATAAATAGTTAATAACCTAAAAATTTCTAAAAAAACTCTAACTCTAAGGGCTTTTTAGGGGCGAAAAACCCCCCTTACCTCTTTCCCTATTTCTGTTGTCTTCAGTCAAAGGATCACAACTTAAAAGTGAATTTTTAAATGAGTCGGGAAGGCGCTGGTACCATTTTGTCCCTTCCGTTTTCCATTTCAACATTTCATCTGAAACATCCTTGATTTTTTTTCCAGGGTTGCCAGCATAGACTGATCTTTTCGGGACAACGGTCCCCTGCCTAATAAAAGTCAGGGCCCCGATAATTGATTCTTTCCCAATGACGACATCATCCATTACTACAGCATTCATACCTATCAAACAATTTGGTTCTATCGTCGCTCCGTGGATTATTGCTCCGTGGCCAATGTGTGAGCCCTCTTTGAGAATAACATCTTTACCTGGAAACACATGAACAATACAGTTTTCTTGCACATTTGAGCCTTTTTCTACCGTAATTCGCCCCCAGTCTCCCCTCAGCACTGCGCCAGGGCCGATATAAACATCTTCACCAATCCAAACATCACCGATTATTGTTGCCTGCTCATGAACGTATGCTTTCGGGTGAACAACCGGCTTTATGTCTTCAAACGAGTAAAACATATACAATTAATAAATTATTGTCTTTCTAAGATAACGGCAAATCCCTGGCCCACGCCAACGCACATTGTCACAAGGGCATACTTGCCCCGCGAGCGCACTAACTCTTTTGATGCCGTTAAAGCTAACCTTGCCCCAGTCATACCAAGTGGGTGACCTAAAGATATCGCCCCACCATTAGGGTTTATACGTGGGTCTGTGTCTTCTAAACCCATTGATCGTGTACATGATAAAACCTGTGCCGAAAAGGCTTCATTAATTTCAATTAAATCCATTTGGCCTAATGAAAGGCCTGACATTTTGAGGGCTTTTTCGCTCGCTAAAACGGGCCCGATGCCCATCATTCTGGGCTCCACCCCGACGGACGCGCCACAGACAACACGTGTTAGCGGATTTGCACTCAGGCTCCTTACCCCTTTTTCTGAGGCCAATAATAAAGCACAGCTTCCATCATTAAGCCCGCTGGCGTTTCCGGCCGTAACACTTCCCGAATTTCGAAAGGCTGGCTTTAATTTTGCGAGAACTTCTAATGAAGTTTGAGGTTTAGGAAACTCGTCTGATGAAATTGTGATGTCTTGAAGTTTTCTTTGAGGAATCGTAATCGGGCTAATCTCTTCTGACAAAACCCCATTAACCCTTGCGCGTTCTGTTTTGCTTTGGCTCCAAAGCGCAAAACGGTCTTGATCTTCTCTAGAGATCGAATACTGATCGACAAGATTTTCAGCAGTTTCACCCATTGCGTCGGTGCCAAACACCTTGTTGAATTTAGAATTGACAAATCGCCAACCAAAGCTGGAATCATACATTTTACTATCGGTCCCAAAAGCCCTAGAGGGCTTACTAATCACAAAAGGAGATCTTGTCATATGCTCCACACCTCCAGCAAGCATAAAATCTCCAGCGCCTGAGCGTATTGCCCTTTGCGCGTGTAAGACAGAACTGAGCCCAGACGCACACAGTCTATTAATCGTTTCCGCGGGAACCGAATCTGGTATGCCTGCCAGCAAAGAGGCCATTCTTGCAACATTCCTATTGTCTTCTCCCGCCTGATTCGCGCACCCAAAATAAATATCTGCGATCAAAAGAGGGTCTAAGTTTTTAACCTTTGACATTAACGAGGAGATGCTGTGTGCAGCTAAATCATCAGCCCTGACCTCACGCAACGCGCCGCCAAACGATCCGATTGGACTCCTTGTTCCTTCTATTATAAATGCATTCATTCCCATCTCTTTTCTGTTATAAATACCGTTCCGTGAAATAGTGCTACTCGCTCACTATTGCATCGAACTTCTACATCAAAACGCGCCAAACGCTTAGATTTTTCTTTTAACTCAGCTGTGGCCACAAGCCTATCGCCTGTATTTACCGGCTTTATATGTGAAATACTTGTTTCAATAGAAACAGCCTTGCTTCCCATGCTGTTGCTCGCAAATGCCAATGCGGAATCTGCAAGGCTGTAAGTTATACCGCCATGTGCAATTTTAAAGCCATTTGTCATTTCTTTTCTGACAGTGAGCTCAACGATTGAAAACCCTTCTTTTGAGGAAGTCACCTCCATACCCATCCATTGACTAAAGGCATCATCTTGGAACATTTTTTGGGGGATATCTTTTGTCGACATATTTTTTGAGTTTATTCCTATTTTTTAGCTTCTGGAATTTCAACAGCCTCTTCAAAGCACCCGATCAATACATCAACTAGAACCATCAAATTATGCTGTTGCCCCTTTTTTTCTCTTAGTCCATTTTTCAGCTCTTGATGTAAGAAGTTTCTAAGCTCTGAGAAAACGAATGGGCTTCGAGAGGTTTTTGCCATTTCATCCATCGGCGCACCACTTGGGGTGTCTATCTTTTCTATGTTTTCAACCACCTCCTTTGTAACATCTTGGATGATCAAACTAGTTATTGACTGAACATTCAAAGCGGCAAGGCGAAACCCCTCCCGAAGAAGCATAGCTGTTCTCACTAATTGCTCATGCTCATCATCATCAAACTCTTCAGAGAGGTTTAATAAAAAACCAAAAAGAGCAGGGTGTTCATCCATAAATACTGTAAGGTTCTCACCATATTCTTTAGGGCTTAGTGATCGAATTCTTGCAATTGCTAGATCAAATGTTACAGGTGCTGCCATAATTATAAAGTTAATTTAAGTCCACCTCCGCTTTCAGCCCATTCCTGAAGAAGGGGCGCTGGACGATATCTCATGTCACCCGTCCTTTGAAAAAGCCCCTGAAGGAGCTTTAAAACATTTTTTGGCCCCAATTTTTCAGCCCATTCAATTATGCCCATTGGATAGTTTACCCCCTTTACCATCGATGTCTCTAAATCTTCCCGAGAGCATATTCCTGAGCTTAGAGCGCTGAGCGCCTCATTTATTATTGTCGCTAATATTCTATTTAAAATATATTCACCCAAGGCGAAATCCTCTTTTGCATTAGGAACCTGGGCCTCTCCATTTTCATACTTATAAAACCCTCTTCCTGTTTTTCTACCAAGCCACCCGAGGTCTACAAGTTCCTTTTGACAGCGGTTGGGCCTGAATCGCGGTTCATTATAAAACTGTTTCCAGACTGATTCTGAAACCGTATAATTTACATCCTGACCAATAAAGTCTGTTAACATAAATGGGCCCATTCGAAATTTCCCGATGCTTGTCATTGCCCAATCTATTGTCTCTGGGCTAGCAAGCCCTTCTTCATAAATGTTCATAGCCTCCCCATAAAAAGAGCGAACAACTCGATTGACAATAAAGCCTGGGCTGTCTTTTGCCATAACAGGAGCCTTGCCAATTTCTAAAAGCCACTTTTTACATTTCTGAGCCAGCTTTTCATCAGTTGCGAGGCTGGGGATTACCTCTACAAGGTGCATTACTGGTGCTGGGTTAAAAAAGTGAAGACCAATTAGTCTTTGTGGGGTTTTTAAATGTTTAGCTAAAGAACCTATTGATAGTGAGGACGTGTTTGTTGCAAAAATCGTGCTTTTTGTAAATATTTTTTCTAGATTACTAAAAACTTTCGTTTTTATCTCCAAGTTCTCCGAAACTGCCTCGATTACTAAATCTACATCGACTGCATGAGATAGTTTTTCAACAGGAACCACTCTGTCAAGAATTGTATCTGCTTCATCCCTTTTAAATTTTTTCTTGCTTACCAATCTTTCAAAGGTTTGCCCAAGTTTTCTTTTAGCACTTAATGCGTTTTCATGGCTTATATCAAATAAAAAAACTTTAGCGCCAGACTGAGAAATAACCTGGGCGATTCCTATTCCCATAGCGCCAGCGCCGACAACAGCGATTTTATTAAAAACTAAATGCTTTTTCACTTCTTATACATGATTATGAACTAATGATCAAAGATCTGTAATTCTTTGACAATGATGTTATTCACCCTTAAATTTTGGATTTCGCTTCTCTATAAATGCAGAAACCCCTTCTTTAAAGTCATGTGTTTCTCCCATCTCAACTTGAAATGCTCTTTCCGCCTCGAGCTGCTCATCCAGTCCGTAAAATGTCGACTTGTTGATGGCTTCTTTTATCACCGCAAATGCTCGTGTTGGCTTTTTAGCAAGGCCCTCGGCAATTTCTAGTGCCTTATCGTAAAATTTATCATCTGGAAAAACCTTATAAATCATTCCTGACGCTAACGCCTCTTGAGCTCCAATTTTTTCAGCTGTAATCATCCATGCGCTTGCCTTAGCAAAACCAACAAGTCTTGGAAGGGTGAGTGTTCCTCCAGAATCTGGAATCAACCCTATTTTACTAAACGCCTGAACAAAAGATGCGCTTTCTGAAGCGATCACAACATCTCCAACAAGAGCTAAGTTCGCACCGGCGCCCGCAGCTATTCCATTAACGGCAACAACAACAGGTTTGGGCGTTTTTCTGATTTTTCTAATAATTGGGTTAAAGTGCTCTAAAAGTATTCTATTTAAACCTGGACCTTCGGGATCGGTGGCCTCTTTCAAATCCTGCCCGCTGCTAAACGCCTTCCCTTTTCCTGTGATAAGAATTGCCCGAACAGTGTTGTTAGAAGCCCCTTCGTCAATCGCTTTTTGCAAAGCCAGTGCCATTTCTCGATTGAATGCATTGTAACTATCCGGGCGGTTCAAGACGATCGTCTCCACGCCTGAATTGATCTTTACAGTAATAGTCTCTGACATGTGCTTTTCTTATAAACATTTAAAGTAATCAAATGGCTCCAAACAAACATTGCATTTATATAACGACTTACATGCCGTAGAGCCAAAAAGCGAAACACATGAAGTGTCATTCGCTTTGCATTTTGGGCACGGCACCTCCGGAGCTGTCTCAAAAAGTGCCCTTTTTATTTTACTATTTTGTTTTGGGGGGGCGATACCAAAATCTTCAAGCTTTTTACGACCAGCCTCTGAAATCCAATCTGTGGTCCAGGGAGGGGTAAGAACTGTGTTAATTTTTACTTCTTTGGCGCCAGTAGCAAGGATGGCGTCTTTAACAGATGAAGAGATAACATCCATGGCGGGGCACCCCGTATATGTTGGTGAAATATCTATTTCAACATCTAAGTTTTTAACCTTAACCCTTCTTATTACCCCGAGATCTAAAACACTTAAAACCGGAACTTCTGGGTCCATTACCGCCTCTAAGGTTTTCATTATCTGCTCCTGAGAAACCTCTTGATTCACCATTTTGCATTGGGGTAAGACCTAGCTAAAATCTGCATTTCTGACAAGTCTATACCGTGTTGTTCTGAGTGTATTCCCTTTTTACCGCCTTGTTTTTCCATCGCTTGCCGATCTAATGGAAGTAGAGTTGCCGTTTTTAAAATGTCTTCTGTTTTTTCTAACCACTTTGACCGCAAAGCTTTAACATCGGGACCCACACCTATTTCATGAGCTAAAACATCTATCTCAGAAGGGGTGAAAAACTCCAATGCGTAAGGGTATAGCTCTTTAACGCTTTTCTGTATTCTTTTGTGGCTCTCGTCGGTACCGTCTCCAAGTCTGATAATCCATTCTGCGCTAAATTGAGCGTGATATGTGGTCTCTTTTAATGCTTTTGTTGCTATTTCTTTTATTCGTGTATCGCTTGAGGCACATAAAGCTTCAAGTTGATAAAAATGAAATGTGTCAAAGTAAAACTGACGAGCTATGGTGTCGCCCCAGTCTCCATTTGGGCGCTCCACCAAGAGGTGGTTATAAAAATATCTGCTCTCGCGAAAGTAAGCCAGTTTGTCTTCAGTACAGCCACTTCCTATTCTCTCAGAGGCGTATTGGTAATATTGTCTTGATAACCCTATTAAATCTAGCGCTATGTTGCTAATCGCAATATCTTGCTCTAAAATGGGGCCATGCCCACACCAGTGCGAAAGCTTCTGACCTAAAATAAGCGCATCATCGGCTAAGTGAAGCAGATAACGAGATTTTGAATCACATGTGTCCAACATCATCCGGAATTTTATAAAATGTGGGATGGCGGTAAGCTTTATCATCCGAGGGAGAAAACAAAGGGTCGCTTTCTTCGGGAGAAGAGGCTTTTATAGATGCTGACAAAACCACCCAAATACTCACACCTTCACTGCGCCGAGTATAAACGTCTCTTGCGTTTTTTAGAGCCATGTCTTCATCTGGGGCATGTAGACTGCCCGCGTGCTTGTGTGCAAGCCCATTTTTACTTCGAATAAAAACTTCCCAAAGTGGCCACGGTTCTAAATTTTCCTTTGTCATGCCGCAGAATCATTTATATGAGCGGTTGTTCTTTTTCGAGAATGCTTTTTTCTTGCAAATGCGCTTGCCGCTTCGCGAACCCAAGCCCCTTGACTGTGTGCTTTTTGGCGCGCTTCCAGCCTCTCTGAATTACAGGGTCCATTTCCCGATATTACCCGGAAAAACTCATCCCAATTTATCTCACCAAAGTCGTAGTGGCCTGATTTTTCATTCCATTTTAACTTATCATCAGGAATTTTAAGACCTAAGTACTCTGCCTGCTTTACCGTTTTATCAATAAACTCTTGTCGAAGCTCATCATTGCTTTTTCTCTTAATTCTCCACTTCATGCTTTGTGCTGAATTCGGGCTATTATCGTCTGATGGTCCAAACATCATAACGCTCGGCCACCACCAGCGATTTAATGCATCTTGAGCCATGTCTTTTTGCTCTTTTGTGCCTTTAGATAAGGTCATCATTATTTCAAAACCTTGCCTTTGATGAAAGCTTTCTTCCTTACAAATACGAACCATTGCTCGGCTGTAGGGACCATAGGAGGTACGGCAAAGCATTACTTGATTTGCAATGGCGGCACCATCTACAAGCCAGCCAACTGCACCCATGTCTGCCCATGTTAGCGTTGGGTAGTTAAATATTGAAGAATATTTTGCTTTCCCTTCCAATAAGTCATTGATCATTTTTTCTCTAGATGTCCCTAGAGTCTCTGCTGCGCTATACAAATACAAACCGTGCCCAGCTTCATCTTGAACTTTAGCCAAAAGAATTAACTTTGACCTCAGGCTCGGGGCTCTAGAAATCCAATTTGCCTCTGGCAACATCCCCACAACCTCTGAGTGCGCGTGCTGACTTATTTGGCGGACCAAAGTTTTTCTGTAGGCATCGGGCATCCAATGCTTTGGCTCTACTTTGTTCTCCCCCTCAACAAAAGTTTCGAACTTTTCTTCTAATGAAATTGTTTCACCCATAGGTTTGAGATTTATGTTGCAATTTAAGACGGTTAGTTCCGTCGTTGGTAACTAATATAAAACCAGTTTAACGAATAAATGTTCTCTAACAACTAAAGAGGGCATACTTTTGATCATAGAAACAACAACCTTCGAAAAAAAATACATGTTTGGATTTTTTAAGAAAAACCTTGAAGAAAAAGCTAAAAACCTCTTAACGTCTGTTGCTGAACAGAAGGGGGTCAAGCCCAAATTTCACAAACTAAAAGTCTTAGACGTCCGAAAAGAAACTGATGATTGTGTTAGCGTCTCTTTTCTCCCTCCGGTTAAAGATTTTCATTTCGTACCTGGGCAATATCTAACCTTGAAGAAAAAAATAAACGGAGAAGAGCTTCGGCGTTCCTATTCTATTTGCTCGAGTCCTCTTGATGGCGAGCTTCGTGTAGCTATAAAGCGTGTGCCGGATGGGCGCTTTTCTTCCTGGGCAACAAACGAGCTTTACGCTGGTGACCACATAGAGGTCATGCCGCCAATAGGTAATTTTATCTTAGAACCCTCTGTCAATGATAACAATGAGTATGTAGCTTTTGCTGCGGGGTCTGGTATCACTCCTGTTTTATCCATGATTAAAACCACATTAAAACTTTCCCATAGCTCTAAGTTCACCCTCTTTTACGGAAATAAAAAAACGAGCTCCATAATATTTAAAAGAGAGCTCGAAGATCTAAAAGATCTTTATTTAGACCGGTTTGAAATTCATCACGTGCTGAGTCGTGAGGACCAGGGGAATGACCTTTTATTTGGCCGCATTGATAAGAAGCGAACAGCTTCACTCTTAAAAAAGTTTCAGCCTAAAATGAGCGCGCGTAGCTTTTTCCTATGTGGGCCAGAGACCATGATAAATAATGTTAGTGATATAATTGCCGAAATGGGTGTTGACAAAAAAAACATTCATTTTGAATTGTTTTCCTCAAATACAAAAACCGAAAAAAACATTTCAAAAATTTCTTCTAAAAACAAAAAAGCATCATCAAGCATCACTGTAATTTTAGATGGAGAAAAAACACACTTTGAGCAGAGTGCAAAAACATTTGTTTTAGACGCTGCGTTGGCTGCTGGAGCGGACATTCCTTATGCTTGTAAGGGGGCTGTTTGCTGTACCTGTCGAGCAAAAGTTTTAGAGGGCTCTGTCGAAATGGCTATGAATTATTCACTAACAGAAGAAGAGGTTGATGAAGGCTTTGTTCTTTCCTGCCAAACTTTTCCAAAATCACCAAATGTTGTGATAAGCTTTGATGACTAGTCTCAAAGGTTTTGATCAAAAAAGTATATAAACGCTGCAATTGACGCCGACCCTAGTTCAAGCTCTCTTGGGTGTACGGAATTAATATCGTCTTGAGATGTATGATGATAATCAAAGTATCTCTGGCTGTCCGCCCGGTACCCACACAATAAAACCCCATCGTCAACTATTTGACTGACATCAGCGCCCGAGCCGCCCTGACTCCACTCTCGACAGCCATAGCGAGCAAGTAACTTGTCTAAGGCTATTATTAGCGCTGGTTTATTATTATGTATTTCTCTGGGGAGGCTAAACCCGCGAGGAGCACCTGACCCTCCATCCGATTCAATGCACAAAACATGTTTTCTCCCTTTTTCTAAACCCTCTTTAGCGTATTTTCTAGCGCCATCCAGGCCAAATTCTTCATTTGCAAAAAGAACAATTCTAAGCGTGTGCTTTGGTTTGTAACCCAATTCCTTGAGTAACCAAATAGCATGCATGGCTTGGGCAACCCCCGCCCCGTCATCTTGCGCGCCCGTTCCTAAATCCCATGAATCTAAATGACCCCCCACTAAAATCACCTCGTCTGGCTTTTCGGAACCTTTAAACTCAGCGATTACATTACTTGAGCTCCGCCTACCTATGTCTTTGGATCCAATGGTTAGGTGGATTATTCCTTCTGGGGTTTTCTCGAGTTCATTACTTAACCAATCTGCGTCGTTTGTAGAAATAGCTGCTGCGGGTATTTTTTTCACATCGGGTTGATAGGTCATCGCTCCTGTGTGTGGAAAATCGTCCAGGCGGTGTGTAAGAGATCTGTTAATCGAGGCGACTGCGCCGAATTTTGCAGCCTCAGAGGCACCCCCCCAGCGCTGCCATCCAGCTTTTCCATAAGCCGAACCAGTATTAATTAGCCAAGGGTCCATGGGTTCATTAAAAAATGCAATCTTACCTTTTAACTCCATGCGTTTGGCATATAAATCCTCCCTGTTTTTGATTTCTATCACCCCAGCTCTTATACCCTTTCCTTCATTTCCACCGGGGGTGGAAACCGAGCCGCCCAAAGCCGTAATATTTAATTCTTTTGTTGTTTTATTGCCGCTTTTATCGCTTATGCTGAAGGTTGCTATTTCCAACCCCCTTTGCCAGTGACGGACATCTACAGGTTGCTTCCAAACCAAATCATAACCAAGGGTGTCAAGGGTTTCGTACGCCCATAAAACACCTTCGTCGTCACCTTTGCTTCCTGCCAAGCGGGGCCCCACCTCCTGACATAAATTTTTAAGCCAATAATAACCTTGCTGCTCTCCTAAAGATTTTTGAAAGATTTTCTGGACAAATTTAGAGTCTACTTCCTGCCCCATTGTGGGAATGGAAATGATTATAGCTAGGGCTAAGTATATTCTTTTCATACTTTTATTTGTTTAAATCATAAGGGTCCCTGGGTCTCCAGAAGCTAAATACATCAAAAGGCCAGTAAGCCAGCCACCATAAGTGCCGAGCGCGTAACCTAGTACCGCAAGTAAAACACCAACAGGAGCCAACGATGGATGAAACGCTGCTGCTACAACCGGCGCAGACGCGGCCCCGCCAATGTTTGCTTTTGAGCCAACGGCAACGAAAAAAAATGGAGCCTTGATTCCACGGGCAACTCCAAGTAAAATCAACACGTGAAAAAGCATCCAAACACCCCCAACAATTAATAGCCCAGGGGCTTCTTTCAGCTCATAAAGATCCATTTTCATGCCTATGGTCCCCACAAGTATATATATAAACACAGAACCTATTCTACTTGCGCCCGCACCCTCAAGGTCTCTAAGCTTTGTAAAGGACAAAATAAGGCCTATCGTGGTAGAGACGATTACGATCCAAAAAAAACTGCTTGTTAAACTAAAATTTGACAAATACGGCGCGTTTTCTTGAAACCAAGGAGCAAATGAATCACCCGCTAAATGTCCTAGTGAAACCGCCCCAAAAGCGATCCCTAAAATTTTCATAGTTTCCGGAAATTTTGGGATGCGGGAGGTTCGTTCTGAAAAGTCTTCCATTTCTTTCTGTAAGACCTTTACGGAGGTGTTGTCCGCGCCAAGCCATTCGTCAACGCGGTCACTTTTTGCTGCGCCAAGAAGTATAATGGCCATCCAAATTTCGGCAACAGCAACGTCAACTGTTATCATGGCCGAATAAAGGCCATCTGATGGTTTAAAAATCTCATACATTGCTGCCTGGTTAGCTCCGCCCCCTATCCATGAGCCAGCAATAGTTGAAAGGCCCCTCCAGACCGCTTCTGGGCCGACACCTCCAACAAGATCCGGAGCAATACTAGAAACAACTAAAACGGCAAATGGGCCGCCCAGAATAATAGTCACCGTTGCCGTAAAAAACATTATCAGCGCCTTTGGGCCCAATCCAATAACAGCTTTTAAATCTATGCTTAAGGTTAATAAAACTAGAGAGGCTGGGAGAAGATATCTTGATGCGACGAAATACAAGTTTGTGTCTTTGGGGACAAGGCCTGTATTTGTTAATACTGAAGGCAAAAAGTAACACAACAAAAGAACCGGAACCCACTTAAAAAAAGCCTTAAAGAGAGGGTTGTCTGCTGCCCAAAAGATACCCCCAAGCAAAGCCATTAGTAGTCCAAAAACAACTGCTTCGTTAGTTATTAAGGCTTGGGTTTCATTTTCCATTTTTTTTTCTTTTTAACGTGTTTTCTTTCTTTTTAACGAATTTAACGTTTTGTTTTTCAGCCCTCACTTTCTTTTCGTTAGGTTTTAATTTTTTATCAGCAGGAACCTTATTACCGATAGCGGACTCGACAAGAACAAACTCTTTTCTTTTGAGCCATGCAGAAAGAACGCCACCCAAGCTTACTAAAAACTTTTCTTTACGTATCTCTATCACTTCTCCAATTTTCTTCGCCCCACCCCCCAAAACTTTTACCCTGTCACCTATTTTGACCGGTTCCAAAAAAAGAGCTTCAAGGGCATTTTTAGCTTCTTTTTGTTTTTGGGATTGTTCTTTCTTTTTTCGAATCTTAGCCTCGTAATTTCTTTCTGATAGGGATTTTATTATTTTTTCTTGCACCTCCCTTTTGCGCTTTTGAGTGTTTGCCTTGGACCAAAGGTTTGCCCATTGCTCCATTCGTCTACCCCAATTTAATTGTTGTGTTAACTCCACATTGTTTTTTCCAGTTTTGGAAAGTTTTGTTTCGAGTTCGTGTATTTTCTTTTCGTTTAATTGCTTTAAAGACTCTAACTCCTTGAGTTTGGCTTTTACCTGTCTTTGAGTAGACTCTAGTGATTTTCGTTCATTTTGTAAAACCACGATAAGCCTGTCAAATGATAGTGTTTGCTCTTTTAAGTTTTTTTTTGCAACTGCCATTATTCGCTTTGATATCCCTGACCTTTCAGCTACCTCAAATGTGTACGATGAGCCCGGTGTGCCTTGTTGAATTGTGTATTGGGGTGTTAGTGACTCAATGTCAAAAGACATGTTTGCGTTGCTTGCCCCTGGAAGCTCTTCGGCGAGAGCTTTTATATTATTAAAATGTGTTGTGAAAACACCAAACGCTTCAGACTTATGTATTTCGGAAAGAAAAACACGAGCCAATGAGCTCCCGAGATCTGGATCTGATCCGCTACCAAACTCATCTATCAAACATAAAGTTTTACTGTCTGAATACTTTAAAATATCCTTCATTTTCGAAAGTTTTCCGCTGTAAGTAGATAACTCACTTTCTATACTTTGAGGGTCTCCTATGTCTGTCATTATTCTATCAAACCATTTCATCTTTGACCCCCCGCTCACGGGCACAAGAATGCCGCACTGAAGAATTATTTGGAGTAAGCCTACTGTTTTTAAGGCGAGGGATTTTCCTCCAGCGTTCGGTCCAGAGACAACAACAAGCCGGTTGTTTTTATCTATGTGCAAATCAAGAGGGACAACCTCTTGCCCATTGGCTTCTTGCGTCTTTTTTAAAACTGGATTTACCGCCTGGTTAAGCGTAATTTCATTTTCTGTAATTTCCGGGAGGTGTGAGTTTTCTTTTTTTGCAAACCGTGTTTTTGCAAATAAAACATCTAGCTCTATAATTTTTTTGTTCGTTATTGATATTTTCTCTGAAAATGGCGCGATTTCTCGGGTTAAGTTTAAAAGTATTCGTCTTATTTCTCGCCTCTCTTCCTCTATCAACACCCCCACTGTGGCGTTAATTTCTAAACACTCATTCGGTTCTAAAAAAACCAGTGTGTTTTTTGCACTACTCCCATGAAATGCTCCTTTTGCTTTATTTTTATCTGGGGCGTTTACAGCCAATACACGTCTGTTGTTACTCACTGACTCTCTAATGTCTCCAAGTAGGCCGTCTTTTTCATACCTCTTTAGGGCTTTATAAAAAAGGCGGTCTGCTACAATTCTTTTTTTTGCGATTTCTTGTCTGATTGACTTAAGCTCACCGGATGCTGTAGATTTAATTTGACCGTTTTTTTCAAAAACTTTATCAATGTGTTTTTTGATTTTTTCTTCAGGAGGGTGCGGCCGGTAGAATGTTGCTAAAGTTGGCGCGAATTGATCGTTTGCTTGTGTAAACTTATAAAGCGCGCTATAGCTCTCCGATTGGTCTCTAATGCTCACAAAATGGGTAATGTCAAGAACAGCATTTTTTATTTTTAACAATGGAATCGCTTCTTCAATGTCTGATCTTGAAATTGGAGGCAGTGATTCGTCTATTTTTAAAATTTCAAGAAGTTCACCTCCTTGTATAAGCTCAATCTCTTTTTTCTTTTTATCCGGACAGGGGAGCATTTTCATTATTGCCTGTCGCCCATTCGCTGACACGGCAAATTTTGAAAGCATTGTCTTAAACTCCAAAAAATCAAGAGCTTCAAAAGCGGACGCTGGATAAAGCATACTATTCGTTCTTCTCAGGTCTCATTTGGGGGAAAAAAATAACGTCTTGAATGCTTGTGTTTCCTGTAAGTAGCATGACCAAACGGTCCATACCTATTCCCATACCTGAAGTGGGGGGCATTCCATACTCTAAAGATCTCAAAAAGTCTTTATCGATAAACATAGCTTCATCGTCCCCCTTCTCTTGTAGCCCAAGCTGATCCTCAAATCGCTCCTTTTGATCAATTGGGTCATTTAACTCGCTGTATGCATTAGCAATCTCTGTCCCGTTTATAAAAAGCTCAAACCTTTCAGTAAGCCTCTCGTCCCCTCTGTGCTTTTTACATAATGGGGACATTTCTACAGGGTAGTCTGTGATAAATGTAGGTTGAACGAAGTGTTTCTCACATTTTTCTCCAAAAATGGCATCAATAACTTTGCCCTTACCCATGTCTGGAGATATTTCAATATTTAAAGATTGCGCTATTTTTTTTATCTCCACCTCATTTTTATCAATTAAGTCAAATCCT
>MDSX01099510.1_pt1 | contig 14351 bp, 10 predicted proteins | sample 811141 | NCBI WGS metagenome assembly MDSX01 (sample SAMN05326642, study PRJNA326480) | marine metagenome | isolation source: seawater | place: Atlantic Ocean: South East | collected 2010
CCAGGAAATACGTAAAATATCATATCTGTATTGTTAGTATTAGTAAATATAAACACCGATAGCCACTAATCCACTGTAGTGCTACTCATAACCAAGAAATAGCGTTTATTTCTATCTACTTCTTGATGAAATCAAAGATAGGAATTCAGCACGAGTTTCAGCATTAAGAAACTGTCCTGTAAATGCTGAAGTTGTAGTCATGCTATTTTGCTTCTGTACGCCCCTCATCATCATACACATATGGCTTGCCTCTATAACTATGGCTGCACCGAGTGGATTTAAAGTTTTTTGGATAGCATCTAGAATTTGATGTGTAAGACGCTCTTGTACTTGCAGCCTTCTAGCGAATACATCAACTATACGAGGGATCTTAGACAATCCAACGATATGTCCATTAGGTATATAAGCGATATGCGCTTTACCAAAGAATGGTAACATATGATGTTCACATAAAGAATATAGCTCGATATCCTTCACTAGTACCATTTCACTATAATCTTCCTTAAAAATAGCACCCTTAAGTATCTCTTCCGCATCCAGATCATACCCAGAAGTAAGAAACTGCATTGCCTTGGATGCTCTCTCAGGAGTTTTGAGTAAACCCTCTCTTTCCTTGTCTTCACCTACGAAATCAAGTATATCGGCATATCTCTCGTGTATATCCTTAGTAGTTTTTTCGTCGTACTCCTCTATTTTCTTGTAAGCCATCGTTTATTGTTATATTGTAATTATTCAAAAATATAAACCCCATTGTTATTATCATAGTTTTGGATTTTCACAATATATTCTCAATTACCCCAAAATCGAAGAGATTAATGTTACTTTTTGTATTCCTGTATGTAAATTCTTTGCTGTATTTATTTAATTAACCTTGTTTATCGAGTATTACAGGATTTTAATCGACTTTAGGTAATTCGCTGAATTCTTCTGTAGACATTGTATGTTCATAGAATTTGTATATATTTTCATAAAATCTACATCTTGGAATAAACTATTTGTCTTGAACGTTTATGATTAACCTATTTTAGTATAAAAAATCTATATGTCGAGTTTAGTTAATGATAAAATGATGAATAGAATATTTTCTGTCCTCAGAAAGGAATCTGCTACGCATATTATCTTTTGGAGCATATTGTTCCTCTTATTTACCGTAGTAGAAGGGAGTAAAGGCAACATGCTTCTTACCATAAAAAAAGAGATAATTAATATTGGATTTTTTGCTCTAATAGTATATCTAAATATTGTCTACATTTTCCCTAAGTACGTTGAAAACAAAAATCTATTTGGTCATTTATTGACTTTATTTGTCATAGCGCTACTAATTACACCTATCAAAACATTGATTATATTTTTTTTACATAACAATGATCCACAAGCTCAAGCAACATTGCTCAAAAATCAGTTTTATATTTTTTTCTCTACCTTCTTAGTTGGACTGAGTTCTTCGATATACAGTATATTTAGAGAATGGTTACGAAGTCAACGTGAGAAGCAAGAATTACAAAAACAAACTTTGACATCGGAACTCAGATTTTTAAAGTCGCAAATCAATCCTCACTTCTTATTCAACACCTTGAATAACCTATATGCTCTTACATTAAAAAAATCAGACTTAGCTCCGGAGATTGTTCTCAAATTGTCTGAAATGATGAGATATATGCTCTATGAATGTAATGAACGAAGAGTCCCCCTTTCTAAAGAGGTAAATTATTTAAAGAACTATTTAGAACTTGAGAAATTGAGGCAAGGAAAAAATATTAAAACTAACCTAATTGTACAAGGTGAGATTGGCAGCCAAATGATTGCTCCACTTATGTTTATCCCATTCGTAGAAAATAGCTTCAAACACGGTATAAGTAACAGTATATCTGAGGGATATGTCAATATAGAAATATTGATTTCCGATCAAGATCTTCAAATCAACATAGCGAACAGCAAGATCACTCGCCTATCACCTCCTAACAAAATTAAAAGTGGTGGTATTGGACTTGTGAATATTCGCAGAAGATTAAATCTAATATATCCCGAAGAATACATACTCGACATCCAAGATAGCCCTAATGAGTATCGAGTAGAACTAGGTCTGACATTAGTACATTAACATTATAGAACAACAAAATCACAATCATATGATCAAAGCAATCATAGTAGATGACGAACCATTAGCATTAGATGTATTAGAATCTTACATAGCTCAATTACCAGAACTAGAGCTCGTTGCAAGATGTGAGAACGCGTTAGAGGCAAGAGAAGTACTCAAGGAGCATGATGTAGATCTTATGTTTCTTGACATCAATATGCCACAATTGACAGGAATTGATTTTTTAAAAACATTATCTGTTAAACCAAATTTTATATTCACTACTGCACATCCATACTATGCTGTTGAAGGCTTTGAGTTAAATGCAATCGACTATCTGATGAAGCCGATTCCTCTCGAAAGATTTATGAAAGCTGTCAATAAAGTCATCGATATGCAAGTAGGCGAAACGTCAACTCCTGAGAAGAAGAAAGAAAATTTTATTTTCGTAAAAGCTGATAAAAAACTGATTAAAGTAAACTTCGACGATATACTTTATATCGAGGGACTTAAAGACTATGTAATTATACGACAGAAAGAAGGACGTGTCATTACACTCCATACGATGAAGAGTTTAGAATCAAAACTTCCAGATCACATATTCAAAAGAATACACAGATCATATATAGTGAACATAGGTGCGATTGATGCCATAGTAGGTAATATGATTGAACTCAAAGAAAAATCACAAGTCAAACATATCCCTATTGGTAAGAACTACCGTGAGGATTTATTGAAGGTAATAAATAAAAATAGGTTATAGAATTTTTCTACTCGGTAAGTTTACCAATAGATAGTCACTATTAAGGAATAGTCTCTTTTTTTGCGAATTTCGTTTCAATTTTGCTGACAACAACAACCACTAGCGGTAACTTGCTAAGTATTTAGTGTTAAGCGTAGTTTTACGAAGTGTATTTTGAAAAGCGTTACATATACTCTCTTGATCACCTCAAGAGAATTCGCGTACCTGTTATACCCTACGAAACTAATTCATTCTTGTTGTTCTTACAGAAACTAAAAACTATCAAGGCACAAATCGATTAAAATCTACATATATAAATATAATCTAATACTGAATAAAATATCCTTAATGCTTGTTATCTTCTGAAGAATATCAAGAAGGTATAATAACGTTTATAAACTGAGTCAAAACAAAAGAGTCAATCTCTATCTAACTACTTGTACTTTCTGATTATAAGTGTTCATATTACTCTCCACTGACAAGATGTACATTCCCATAGGTAACGAACCTAAGTTTATTATAGAATTAGATTTGTTCACTAGAATAGATTTTCCAGTAATATCGGTTAAATATAGATTTCTAATTTCTTCATTTACATTAGGTAGATCTATACTAAGAATGTCACTTGTTGGATTAGGACTTACAAGCATATCAATTGGGAACAGCTTTTCGTCTTTAACTCCTTCGTTTACGTACTGTATTCTTACTGCAGCCTCAGGCATATAATAACTACTTCCTGCTGCCGTCTCGCCAATCGCCCCTCTTAGTCGAATACCAAAATAACGCTCTCCATCGTCATCTTTGATTCCAATTGCTTCATCTTCTACAATAAATCCTAACTGACCGATAATACCATGTCCGCTTGAAGGCAATCCATCTGTTCTAGTTAATGCAGCCTCAATTAGTCCGTCTGCTGGTTTTTTTGACATTTGTATAGAAGGCCCAAGATTAGTCAACCAACTATCCTCGTATAAATCAATATATAGACTAGCACTATCTGCAAATCCGCCACCTACTTGTACAGAAAATGCAAGGCCGTGCAAATCTTTAACTGGAAAATCTTCACTTCCCAATACTATATCTAAGACCAATAATTCTCCAGAATCCACTTCTGTACTTTGTGGAATTAAGTAGAATGGATAATCTTTAACATCTAGCACTTCATCCGGCACAAAATTGCTTAATTGATTGTAATATTCACTTATAGAGTTTGTATCTACAACTGTAACAATACCATCGCCATTAGCATCAGCATGCTTTATATTCTTACCATTAGGCTGGTCATAAGTCCAATTATCAGTGTCTTCCGCAGACCAAAAATCATATAAACTTTCTCTAGGAGCGCCAGAAATACCCATATGTCTTCCTATTGGAAGTATATCAGATACATTCACTTTCCCATCCCCATCGGTATCTCCTTCCCAGACACAATCATTAACACAAAAGCATTCGTCACTGTCTACTGAAACAACCTCTATCTCGACTTCATAATTTACACATACTTCATTAATGCAGTATTCTACTTCAAAATCATCAAATCCAACATAACTAGATCCAGGATAGTATATAAAGAATGCTTCTCCATTTACATCATCACATCCTATTGTTACGTTGTCATTTTCACCATAGGTTTCTACAAAACCATGGTCAGTGAAGAATGTATTTGCCACAAATTCATATCCTTCTAAAGGTATTTCATATTTGATCACCAAAGGTCGATCCTGAGGTGTAACAAAACTATATGCAAATGTTGATTGTGGTTCATAGTTTCCTATACTTACATAAATATTAGCGGTCGATGTTCCAAATCCGTAATCTATAGTATACTCAAAAATCTTAAGACCACTGAAGTCAATATCTGGCATGTAGCTATATACTCCTGGAGAGACATAGTCTAACTCACTTGAAATATCAATGATAGGATAAGTATCCTTAATATCGTTTTCTAGAGGAAAGATATTAACAGTAGAAGCTTCGGCAGCAAAATAAGAATCGTTTACAGCATAACTCGGCTCCATAGAAACATCATAAACTTCTATGAGGGCAACTCTATTGCTCCCAGCAACATTCTGAAAGACCACAGTATCGATTCCTGAAGCCCCTAAATCAGGTATGTAAAGATATGAATAATCACTAATAGAGTCCAAAGCTCCTTGAGCAGGATTCTGAATTTCTTCTAAATCTCCAAATGGTAATACTATCAACTGGGACTGCAAATCAGTGATAGTGTAACTCAATGTATCGACTGACACGGGGTCATCCTCAAGAATATTAATTACTATTTTACCAGAAGCTGATTCACCAATGCTGTCAGTGATGGTATACATCAAATAGTCCATATTTGAATCAGCAACTGTATATATTATCGTATTAGAATCCGTGACCTCAGCACTTCCATACATTACCTGAGAAACATCAAATAGAGTAAGCGGTGCGAATTCACCAAAATCATTAACTAAAGGGTAGATTTCAACTGTAGTAGTACTATTATCAATTGTAACTACGTCAACTTTAGCATCCAAAATAGATTCAACTACCTCAATCTCGTAAAAAGTAACTCTAGGTTCGATAAAAGGAAAATTATTAGTGGATGCGTACCATTCCATGGCAAAAGTAGCGGTACCTATAAAATCCGCTGTAATAAAAGCTTTGAAAGTATAAGGTGAACCACTTAGGTCAATAGGACTAAAGCTAGTGATATTACTATAATCTTCATTATAGGCAAAAGTAGGTATTGCAATAGACTCTACAGAAAATTCATATTGAGTAGACGTACCACCAGTTCTCACTATTCTATCCCTTACCAATGTAGGGTTTGATTGACTCATCGCCAACTGACAAAGGCTTAACACCATTGTAAACATCAAGAATATCATTTTGACTCTCTTCATTTCTTCGTCAGTAAAATCATATGTTTCATTACATAATAAGATGAAATTAATCATTTATAAGATAGAAATCAAACATTTCAAGAATATTGATATTAAATAAAACTATATTTAAGTTGTTGAATGCTACTAAAGTACGTAGATGCATCAACACAAATCATTTACACTTGCAATTATTTTTATATATGATTACAAAAAAATGCAATCATATAACAAATAATCAAATTTGTAAGTACATTATTAACGGGAGATAACATATATAAGATAATTATAATTTGAAGATTACAAAGATATATCGGTGTATTGAGAGTTTGGATGTGTATGAGAAAAATGCCTTCAGAAAATTTTTATTGTCGCCCTACTTCAATAAAAACAAATCATTGATCGCTCTTCATAATATCTATACCGATTACTCAGAAAAACAACTCGAATTAGAGGACAAGGAGACTATTTGGAATTCAATACTTGAAAATCAAAACTACAATGACACGAAATTCAGAAAGTTTAATTCTGATCTACTTAGGCTATTTGAACAATTCATTAGAATAGAAGCATTTGAGGCCGATAAAAAAACTAGCCTTACAGTTGAACTTAAGGCTATCAACAATCGAAACTTAGATATCTTATACAATTCAACTAAAGCCAAAATTGATAGATACGAAAAATACAATATTGATAAATCTGCCGATCACTACTATTATCTTTATGAAACAGAGAAAACAAAGTTTGAGCTCAAAACTGATATTGAAAGAAAGAACAAAAAAACAGATTTCACTAAAGAGTTTAACATTTCCAACATCTCTATTAATCTTGACATCTTCTACTTATCCGAAAAGCTTAAATACATATCTACTACATTGAGTTGGAGTAAGCTTTACAAAATAGAAATTGAGCCTTTTGATATTTCACCTATAAAGAAAATAATTTCAGACAAAAAGGAAATAATTCCTCCGATTGCACTGTATTATCAGATCTATCTAACATTAACTGAACCAGAAGAACTACGTCATTTCTTAATACTAAGGAAATTGATAAATAAATACCTAGATGTATTTCCACCAAAAGAACAAAGATATATTTTAGATTCTGCTGTAAGTTACGGAGTCGGCAAAGTGAATTCTGGATTCCTAGAATTACAGAAACCTACCCTAGATCTTTATAAAGAAGCATTAGAATATGAAGGCTTCTATGATACAGGATATTTATCCCCTACATCATTTAGGAATATTGTATTCTTCGCACTAAGAACTAAAGAATTCGATTGGGCTGAATCATTTGTAAACACTTATGGTGAAAGACTAAAGGAAGAACATAGATACAATGCTGTCACTTTCAATCTTGCCAGAATTGCATTCTATAAAAAGGAATTTACTCAAGTAATTCAGTTACTTCAACTAGTTGAATATGATGATGTTTTTTACAATCTAGTAAGTAGAACCTTTTTACTGGCATCCTACTACGAACTAGAAGAATATGACTCTTTAGAAGCACTAATTAATAGTACCAATATTTACCTAAGACGATCTAAAGGAATATCTGAAAAACAACAGCGCCAGTACTTAAGTCAAAATAGATTTTTAAAGAAACTTATGAACATAAACCAGAATGACAAAAATGCAATTGAAAGATTGAAAGCTCAACTCAGTGAGACAACAGGAGTGGCCTCAAGACCCTGGCTGGTAGAAAAAATAAACGAACTTTTATAGAATAACTAATATAAAGTAAAGAGGTAAATGGATAAATAAAATAATGAATATCAAATAAATAGAAGTAATATTATTTTTTTATTGAAGTTCTAAATTTAGAAAAATACATATCAGATGGACAAGTCCAAAATTAAAATAAGCTTTTTTGTAATAAGCGTTTAGTCATAACAATTTACCCTACACTTATATGATATTTGCCATATTTCCCATCTATACAATAGGTTCATATCTACCCTTTCGAAAGAATCTACATAACTAACGAAAGTTAACAATATAGTGCAGTTATAAATAACAATCTAATAAAAATAATCCTGCTTTACAAGGTATCATATGATTTACTTAAACACCATGAAGAAAATTAAAACAGCTTAAGTAATTAATGCTTTCTTATATGTTGCTAAGCATCTTTCTCGTGCCATCTTATGATCTACGATAGGTTGTGGATATTTGTCTGTGCCTAGCTCTGGAATATAAGTCCTGACATATTTACGTTGCTTATCAAATTTCTCCAATTGTGCCATGGGACTAAATATCCTAAAGTATGGAGCAGCATCCGTACCTGAACCAGAAGCCCATTGCCAACCACCATTATTACTAGCGAGATCAAAGTCTAATAATTTTTCTGCGAAATAAGCTTCGCCCCAACGCCAATCAATAAGCAAATGCTTGGTTAGAAAACTAGCGACTAGCATACGCACTCTATTATGCATATAGCCGGTAGCATTAAGCTCTCGTATCCCGGCATCAACCAAAGGATATCCAGTCATCCCGTTTTTCCAAGCTTCAAAATCTTTTTCATTATTGAGCCATTCAATTCGATCATATTTTGTTCTATATGACTCCGTAACCACTTTAGGGTTATGATAGAGTATAGTAGCATAAAAATCACGCCATATCAATTCACTGAGATAGACAGAACTGAGATCTTGTGCCTTACGAGCTTTCTCTCTTATACTTACTGTCCCAAACCTAAAGTGAATTCCTAATCTACTCGTACCATCTATTGCCGGAAAATTTCTTTGTGCTTCGTATTTCTTAATGATACCCTGCGCTACATCTGTAGATGGAATTTTTATAGATGTCTTCTCAAATCCCATTTTCTCGAGTGATATACTCATCCTCGTTTTCCCTTTGGCGAAATTGTCATTATACTTACCCGTCGGATAAGATTTAAAATAATAAGAAAAGCCATTTTTATTTCTACTCTCTTCAACTTTTGCCAACCATTTATTCTTATAAGGCGTAAATACACTATAGGGCAACCCATCAGCTTTAGTAATTTCATCTTTTTCAAAAATTACATGATCTTTGTAAGTGCGAAATCCAATATCATTAGTAACCAACATATCCTTCACAGCAGTATCTCGACTGATCGCATAGGGCTCAAAATCATGGTTTGTATAAACTTCCGAGATCTTATATTCCTTTAAAATATCACTCCAGACCTCTAGAGGTTTTCCATAATAGACTTGAAGAGAAGCACCTAATGTCTTCAATTGGGTATCGAGATCAGTCAATACATTATGAATAAATTCTACTCGTGCATCCTTACGAGCTAGATTATCAAGTATATGAGTATCAAATATGAATATGGGTATGACAGGGAAGTCGGACTTCAAAGCGTGATAGAGACCAGCATTATCATTTAATCTTAGGTCTCTGCGAAACCAAAATAAGTTGTTTTTCATATAGTATAAGTCAGTTAAAATGCCGATTGTATATTACTATTAAAAATTGTATTAATCCGGGTAGAATATTAATTTTACAAAAATTAATTAAAAAAATATACAATGACCAGATATATAATTCTATTTGCGACCATATTGTTTTTCGCATCTTGTAAAAATGACAAAGTAGCCAATGAAAAAGATAATCTTAGTGTAGGTGAATTAGCGTACAATAAACAACCTACCAATGAGAATGCAGAAACTGCTCTATCTGAAGTATCTAATCTAATCAAAGAGAATCGCGATGACCCAAAGATAGTAAAGAAGCTTTCTGAGAGAGCTTTAGATATTGCGCGTCAGAACAACCTTACCAATAAGCAAATTAGCTTTCTACTTCTACTAACTAAAGAATATCCAAATGATCCAAAAGCTAAGACTAGACTACTTGAGCTTGCTAACATTATGTATAAGATTAATAAAAAGCAAGCGGCTAATGTACTATACTCAGGTGTTTTAGACAGATTTGCTGATACTGATGCTGCTGAAGAAGCAAAATCCAAAAGAGCGCCTGAAGTATCCAATGTAAAACAATACCTAACTAAAGTTGGTGAAGATGTATTTGTCAATCCTGATAAGTTTGGCATAAACAGAAAAGCCGCTCAATCGTACGTTGATGCTTGTGAAGCATTTGCTTTGGCTTATCCTGACACTAAAGAAGCTCCAGAATTTCTATACAAAGCAACTGAAATTTCGCGCACTCTAAGAACATTCACTAAGTCTCTGTCTATGTACGATTGGATTATAGACGAATATCCACAATATGAAAAAGCACCAACTGCTATGTTTCTGAAAGGCTTTATTATAGAGAATGAACTTAACAATGATGAAGCTGCGATGAAAGTATATAAGACATTTCTATCTCGATATCCTGATCATCAGCTTAGAGATGATGTTCAGTTTCTACTAGATAATGTAGGCAAAACAGATGAAGAGATCATGGATTTGATAGAGAAGAATAAGAAACCTAGTTAAGGAAGATCAAGTGACAATTTCAAATAAAGATTAAAGCGAACAAGAACTTTCAGATGTTAACTTCACATTATACCTCTTAAAGTTTAGTCATGCTGGATTTTATAAAGTTTGAGCAAAATATTATCTCATTTCTACTAAGAATAAACCTACATCAGACATAGTAATGATAACAAAAGAGCAATAGATCTATAAAGACTAACCAAAAAAAGGACAAAACCATTCGGTTTCATCCCTTTATATTCTTATAATAAAATATCTATTCGACTTATCTTTTACTCATCTTTCTCATTCTGATACTAGAAGGTGTTACTTCTAATAATTCGTCTTCTCTGATGTATTCCATTGCTTCCTCTAAAGAGAACTGAATCTTCGGTGCGATATTTACCGCTGCATCACTACCAGACTTACGCATATTAGTCAACTGCTTTCCTTTGATAACGTTAACGTCAAGATCGTTTTCTCTACTGTTCTCACCGATAACCTGACCTTTATAAATCTGATCTCCGGCTTCCACAAAGAATTTACCTCTATCCTGAAGTCTATTTAATGAAAAAGCTAATACTTGACCTTGCTCCATAGATACAAATGCACCTTTGTTTCTTGCTGGCATCTCACCTTTAAAAGGCTCAAATCTGATAAATCTGTGATTCATCACAGCAGTACCAGCAGTTGCTGTAAGCATATTGTTTCTTAGTCCAATAAGACCTCTAGATGGAATCTCAAATTCTAAATGCTGAAGATCACCTTTAGTCTCCATAACTCCTAGCATACCTTTACGCTGAGTGACCATCTCAATTGCTTTACCAGAATATTCGTTAGCTACATCGATAATTAATGATTCAATAGGCTCATGCTTCTGTCCATCGATTTCTTTGATGATTACTTGTGGCTTACCCACTTGTAGTTCATACCCTTCTCTGCGCATCGTCTCTATCAGTACAGATAAGTGAAGGATACCCCTTCCAAATACGTTGAACTTATCCTCTGTATCAGCATCCTCTACCTTCATAGCTAAGTTCTTCTCTAGTTCTTTGTATAATCTATCTCTTAGGTGACGTGATGTCACAAACTTACCTTCTTTGCCAAAGAAAGGAGAATTATTAATTGTGAAAAGCATACTCATAGTAGGCTCATCTATAGAGATACGTTCTAAAGGCTCAGATACCTCTAGATCAACAATACTATCACCGATTTCGAAATCTTGGATACCAACTACTGCGCAGATATCACCACATCTTGCAGTCTTCACTTTCTCTTTGCCTAATCCAGTGAATACGAATAACTCTTTTACTTGTACTTTTTTCATAGTACCATCCTTCTTACAAAGGTTGACATATCCTGCTTCATTGATATCACCTCTGTATATACGACCTATCGCAATTCTTCCTTGGAACTGGCTATAATCTAGAGATGTTACCTGCATTTGTAAGGGTCCTGGCTTGTATTCTGAAGCTGGAATATCTTTAAGTACCGCATTAAGCAGGGGGAAGATGTTAGTAGTACGTTGTTTCCAATCATAACTCATCCAGCCAAACTTTGATGATCCGAAAATCGTCGTAAAATCTAACTGATCCTCCGTAGCATCTAAGTTGAACATCAAGTCAAAAACATCACCTTGTACCTCTTCAGGAGTACAGTTTTCTTTATCTACTTTATTCACTACTACGATAGGTTTGAGACCAAGTTCGATCGCTTTACCCAATACAAATCTAGTCTGTGGCATAGCTCCTTCGAATGCATCTACTAATAGTAGCACACCATCAGCCATTTTGAGAACACGCTCTACTTCACCTCCGAAATCGGAGTGACCAGGGGTATCGATGATATTGATCTTAACACCTTCATACACTACAGATACGTTCTTAGATAAAATAGTAATACCTCTCTCTCTTTCTAGATCATTATTGTCCAGAATAAGTTCTTTGGTCTCTTTTCTCTCGTCAATGAGATTAGCAGCTTCTATAATCTTATCTACTAATGTCGTCTTACCGTGATCGACGTGGGCAATGATGGCAATATTTCTAATGGGTTGCATATGCGTTATTTACTCTATTATGTATTGTACTTTTGTGCACAATTGATTATGAACCTTAAAATTTAAGGCCACTGATTTAAGTTTATAATCAATGACCTTTCTCAATTCGGGCGCAAAGCTAACTTTTACTACCGTATATATAGTATATTTTGCAAATATGTATGACTTACATTGACAAATTCTCTTACTACTTTGTACAACGCTACTTATTCTATTCCTTAGTATACGACCCAGCCTCTACTACCCAACCATATGTATCTACTATAGATTGATTCCTGAGACCATTGATGGTCGCTTTGGCGTATGCTGATACAGTCGCCTTAGCTTGATCAAAATCCATTACTGTATCTTGATACTTAAACTTATAAACATTAGCAACTACGGCTGCTGTACCTGTACCGAATACTTCACTAAGCTTTCCTGAATTGTACGATTCTACAATTTCGTCTATACTGATTCTCCGTTGTTCAACATCATATCCTTTCTCCTCTAAAAGGTGGATGACCGTCTTACGCGTAATTCCTTTGAGAATCGTACCTTCTGTGATTGGAGTGATTACATTGCCGTCTATCACAAAGAAGATATTCATAGTCCCCACCTCTTGTATGAATTTGTGCTCTTTGGCATCTAACCACATAATCTGATCGTATCCCTCTTCCTTGGCTAATTTTGCTGGATATAGAGATGCAGCGTAGTTCCCTGCAGTCTTAGCCTCTCCTACTCCACCCATTGCAGCCCTTATATATTTAGTATCTGCCAATAAGCTTACTGGCTTAGGATAGTATGGACCTACAGGTAGGCACATAATGAGTAGTGTGTATTTATCTGATGGTCTTACACCGATGGCTTCATCTGTAGCAAACATCAATGGTCGGATATATAGCGCAGATCCTTCTGATGGTGGAATCCACGCTTCTTCTATCTTAACTATAGTATGTACGGCATCTAAAAATGCATCCTCTGGAAACGCAGGCATACACATGCGCTCTGCTGATGAATTCAGCCTATATATATGTTCTTGTGGTCTAAACAATAATGGAGCGCCATCTTTGCCCTTGGTAGCTTTCATACCTTCAAATATAGATTGGCCATAGTGCCACGCTAAATTACCTGGATGTACTGATAAATTATCCAATGGTTTAATCGCAAATTCTCCCCATTCCCCATTATCGTAATGGGCCTCGTACATATGATCAGTAAATATTTTTCCAAAAGGAATATTATCGAAGTCTAAAGAATGTACATTCGAATTCTCTAATGTAGTAATTTTTATCGCGTGGCTCATGCGGCTTGAGATTTTGGAGGTTAAGGAATATTTCAAAAACTATAATATCCATATGATCTAATAATTAGATTCTATAATCGATATTTGTTATTTGTTATTCGCTACAGACATCAGCATTTAGTATCTTATAATATTCTGCAAAATTAATAATAATGCAAATAAATTTGGTAAAAATTAACAAATTTTAATATTCAAAACATTTTGTTTTGAAATCCACTCATATACCGAACAAAAGCAATGTTAAATACCACGATATACAAAATTGAACGAGATAATATTGTTGCTCAAGAGGTAATCAAGAAAGAAGGTGCTTGCAAAAATCAACTACTGATTATATCTAGAGATCTAGATCTTACACCAGAAAGTCGTAAAACGCTAAGTCAGATACTCAATGCCATCAAATATAACCTAGAAGATAGTTGCATGCTAGTCTTAGGGGATGCTCAACTTATATCTATCAATTCATATGTTCGTCAGTATGCTATCCAAAAAGTCATCAGTTTTGGAATATCACCCAAAGACATAGGGTTACAAATAAACCCAATCGCATATCGTCTCATAGAAATGGAAGCACTTAAATTGGTCTTTTCTCATAAAATAAGCAGCCTCAATAGCGATAAGCAAAAAAAAATAAAGCTTTGGAATACATTACAGACTCTGTAGAAAAGATATGTTACAATTTTAAACCTTTAAGCTTTTGAGGTAAAAAGTTGTTTCTCCTAATATGCTGTCCAAAGAGCTCAACATCCTTATTTTTTATCTAAATTTAACTATATATCAAAAGATTCCAGCAACTTAAAAACATTATGCTGCAAGTAATATCCCAACAAAATGCAAAAAATACTATTCGCCACCGGAAACGCACATAAGCTAAAAGAAATACGTCAAGTACTTGCACATCTACCTTATGAGATCA
>MDSX01103681.1_pt1 | contig 14344 bp, 9 predicted proteins | sample 811141 | NCBI WGS metagenome assembly MDSX01 (sample SAMN05326642, study PRJNA326480) | marine metagenome | isolation source: seawater | place: Atlantic Ocean: South East | collected 2010
ACTTGTTCTTTACTTAAGTCCTTCATGATCTATCCTTTTTCTCATAAAATTGGCACTTTTTAAAGTGTCCAAATTATAGGGTACAGATCACGAGGGAAGCTTTTTTATTTGTTAAAATTTATTTCTTCAAACTAAAGTTCTTAAAGAACACATCACCCATGCTGTTTAAAAAGTGCTGATCAACACGATCACTCACCATATAATTCAAACTTTCATTAAACAATGGAATGATGACAGCGTCCTTCTCTAGCAAAAGCTTTTGGGCTTTATCATAGAGTTGTTTACGCTTGGAACGATCAAGCTCCTCAGAGGCCTTTCTTACCAGGTTGTCGTATTGATTGTTTTTCCAACGAGTGTAGTTATTACCGCTCTTACTTAAAAACAAATCCATAAAATTATGTGGATCTGGAAAATCTGCTCCCCAACCCAAGCGATATATTTGGTTGGCGTCTTGGCGCATTTTTGAAAGATAAACCTTCCATTCCATGCTAACAACATCGATCTGCACCCCTAGACTAGATTTCCACATTGCTTGTAAAGCTTCAGCAACCGGCTTGTTATAGTCTCTAGAATCATAAGCCATATCAATCCTAGGAAATCCCATTCCTTTTGGATACCCAGCTTCCGCTAACAATGCTTTTGCTTTTTCAACATCAAATTTTAAACCTAGGTCCGCATTATAGGAAAACATACCTTTAGGAATCCACGAAGAAGTCGGTACTTCCCCGCCCTTTAAAATTTTGGGAAATACACTACGATTTACCGCCAAGGCAAAAGCCTTTCTTACTTTCACGTCATCAAAAGGTTTTTTATCGACGTTAAACGCATAGTAATATCCACGCAAATAAGGCACATCATGAACTTTACCTTGCTTTCGAAAACGCTCGGTATCTTGCCCTGGAATCTTTCTGAAGAAATCTAACTTTCCAGACTCATACAGGCTAACCGCAGTAGCATCTTCTGTAATAATCAAAAGAGTCACTTTTCGAATACTTGGTTTTTCACCATAGTAGTTCTCATTTCTTTCCATTACGATCTTACTATCATGCTCCCAAGCTGTAAGTTTGTAAGGGCCAACACTAGGAAAGTTACCAGCTTCAGTCCACTGATCGCCATACTTTTCAATGATGTCTTTACGAACGGGGTAAGCAACCACAAAGGCCGGGATATTTAACCAATAACTAGCTGAAGACCTCAAGTTTACTTTTAAAGTATATTTATCAATGGCTTTAACACCAATTTTTGCTGGGTCTTTTATTTTACCGGTATTGTATTCTTCAGCATTCACTAAATCGTACAAAAAGTAAGAGTACTCAGCCGCTGTTTTTGGATCTAACATTCTCTTCCAAGCATATTCAAAATCATGAGCAGTCAATTCTGGGCCGTCACTCCATTTAACACCCTTTCGAAGGTAGAAAGTGTACTCAGTGGCGTCTTTATTAACTTCATAGCGCTCCGCTAAACCTGGAACTGGGTTCATCTCTTTATCAAGAGCCATTAGGCCTTCATTCAAGTTTTGCATTGGAACCATAGATACGTGGTCCACTTGTTTACTTGGGTCTAAAGCAGGTGGTTCAGCCTCAAGTCGAACAACGATTGCGTCTTTCTCAGCCTCTGTCGTAGCCTTTTTTTTCTTGGTGCAAGATGCATTTGAAATGATTAGTCCGAGGGACAAAACTGCAAGAATCCATTTTTTCATATTTCTCTCCTAGTGATTTTTAACTACCACCACTACCCGTAAAAGACAAGGTAGGCCTGTTGTGGCTGAAATAATTTAAAGCCCTTACCTCAAAAACACTCTCAAGCTTGCTTAGAAAAACACCGGTCAACACAAAAGTTTTCCACATTTATTGTGGATATCCTCATCTATAATTTTTGATAATGGCTCGGGCGCATTTGCACGAGTTGGACTCATTTAAACTATAATTCCATTAAGGATAGAAATTGTGTCTGTTTTTTAGATAGCAATTTTTTTCTTAACCCAGCTCTTTCAAAAAGCAACTCATACAATTCCTACAATAGAAACTTTGTTCACCAAAATAATATTTAAGAAAGAATCTCACCGAACAGTGACAGATCAAAAGCTATTGCCGAAAACTAGAGCTTTTATAAATTACTTTCTAGCTTTCGGGTCAAAGGCATCCCGAAGACCATCCCCTAGTAAATTAAACGCTAACATGCTTAAAAACAATATTACCCCGGGGCTAATGATGATATGAGGATAAGTTCTAAGACTTCGCCAGCCATCGGCAGCCAAAGTTCCCCAACTTGCATAGGGAGGCTGAATCCCAAGACCAATGAAACTCAAAAAACTTTCAAACATTACATTGGCAGGAATCTGAAAGGTTAATGTTACAATGATAGGTCCTAGAATATTTGGTAAAATATGTCTGGTTAATATCTGATAAGAAGGCACTCCAATGGACACAGCTGCCTCGACGTAAAGCATCTGCTTCTCCTGAAGCACCTGACCACGAACTAAACGAGCAATATTCACCCAACCGACGATACTCAAAGCGACAAAGGTTCCATAAAGAGCCTTGTCTTTTGGATCTAATTCAGTGGCGAGGGAATTAAACAACACCATCACAAGAATTAATAGAACCAAGGCAGGAATGGTGTACAAAATATCAATAAAGCGCATCATGAAGGAATCTACTCTTCCGCCAAACCAGCCCGAGATAGCTCCGTAAATTACTCCCATTACTAGCGATGCTAAGGATGTAAATATACCCACAGCCATAGACATTTGCGCACCATAAATGATGCGAGACAATAGATCTCGTCCAAGGCTGTCTGTACCTAGCCAATGCTCTGCGCCTGGAGATAAAAGGATTTTTGATGCGTCCTGGGCTTCAAAAGAATAGGGAGCAACCCAATCAGCGAAGTAAGCACAAAAACAAACGATCATAAGAAATACCGCAGATACCACTGCGGCCTTGTTCTTTTTAAGCCTACGCCAGGAATCATACCAAAGAGATTTTGATTTTTGCTTCTTCACAGTTCGCCTCAGTTTGACAATCGAATGCGTGGATCAATCACGGCATAAAGTAAATCTACTATTAAATTTGCGAGCACCAACAATGCCGCATACAAAAGTGTAACTCCCAAAATCAAAGGATAGTCTCGATTGGTCACACTCTGTACGAAATGCTTCCCCATTCCAGGTACGGCAAAAATCAATTCTACGACAAAAGAACCAGATAAAATATTTGCGACTAAAGGCCCTGACATCGTCACCACAGGGATTAAAGAGTTTTTTAAAACATGCTTAAATAAAACAACACTCGCGGATAAGCCTTTTGCTTTCGCAGTTCGAACAAAATCGGAATGAATAGTATCTAAAACACTTGAGCGAGTTAACCTGGCAATGATTGCCGCTGGTCTTAATCCTAGTGTCACCACCGGCATTATATAATGTACAGGGCTTTCCCAAAGAGCTGGAGGTAATAAATCTAGATAGAAAGTAAAAAATAAAATCAACAAGGGCCCAACCAAAAAGGATGGAAGCGCAACTCCTGAAATCGCCATAAACATGGCACTGGTATCCCAAACGGTATTATGTTTAGCACCTGCTAAAGCACCTAAAGGAATTCCCAGTAAAAAAGCTAGAAGCAAGGAATAAAGCCCTAACTTAATTGAATTAGGAATGCTCTCAGAAATGATATCCGTAACACTACGACCAATATACTTATAAGACTCCCCTAAATCCCCTTTTACAAGGTCACCTAGGTAAAATACATATTGTTCGATCATTGGTTTATCTAAATGGTATTTAGCTTCAATGTTAGCTAGTACTTCAGGTGGTAAAGCTTTGTCTGAATCAAAGGGGCCACCAGGCATTAAGCGCAACATTAAAAAAGTGGTTGTGGCGATTATAAACAAGACGAAGCTCGCGCCCATCAATCTTTTCAAAAAATAGTAGGACATCTTCTTTGCGAAAACCTGGTAAATAAACAAAGCAATGATTCCAAAAGCAAAGGAAAAATTTGCGAAATCTACAATGGGTCCTTCAAACTCAGATAGATCAAAAAAGATCATCAAAAGCCCCATACTTAGTACAAAATAAAATATTTTTTTAAGATGCAACGATCCTACCTCAACTCGAAAAAACAAAGAAAGCTGTTATAGCACTTCAAAGCAGATTCTTCTAGCCTTCCCCTCTAGAATTTCGATCAATATGACGCATTTGCTCGCCTGAGTACAGAGCTAGTTAACTCCTTAGAATCATTATGAAGAAGTTTCATTCTTTACAGTAAAGCCATTTCGCTCAGTAAAAACAAAGGTAATAATTTGAATTTATTTCTAGTCTTTTTCTCGTGAATCTTCTGCTTTCTAGAATCGCTAGGATTGATTCTTCAACTGGCAAAGGGTATACCTGAGGGGCTTTTTAATTTAATTCTTTCAAACCAAAAGGCAAAGCTTTGGTTTGTGAAAAACTGGGAGATATTTTGTCCAATTTAATTTCTGATTTAGAAAAAACAGTAAAGCAAATCAAAGAAGATGGCTTATTTAAGGCTGAACGAATTATCGATTCTTCACAATCCGCTGAAATACATGTGCAAAATGGAGAGGATGTTTTAAATTTTTGTGCAAATAACTATCTTGGACTTGCCAACCACCCCGCTCTAATCCAAGCAGGAAAAGACACTCTAGACAAATATGGCTTCGGCATGGCCTCGGTCCGTTTTATTTGCGGGACCCAAGATATTCACAAAAAATTAGAACAAGAAATCTCTAAATTTTTAGGAACAGAAGATACCATACTTTATTCCTCTTGCTTTGATGCTAATGCCGGTCTTTTTGAAACCATTTTAGGACCAGAGGATGCAATAATCTCGGATGCTTTAAACCACGCTAGTATCATCGATGGCGTTCGTTTGTGTAAAGCAAAACGCTTCCGTTATGCAAACAATGATATGGCTGATCTTGAACAAAAATTAAAAGAAGCTCAAGAAGCAAATTGCAAAAACATTTTAATCGCTTCTGATGGCGTTTTTTCGATGGATGGAATCATTGCCAACGTTAATGGAATTTGTGATCTTGCTGAAAAGTACAATGCCTACGTAATGATTGATGATTCTCATGCCGTTGGCTTTGTTGGTGATAAGGGTAAAGGTACCCATGAGTACTCCAAATGTATGGATCGCGTACATATTTTAACGGGAACACTAGGTAAAGCATTGGGTGGCGCCAGTGGTGGTTATACCTCTGGAAAAAAAGAGATCATCGATGTTTTACGTCAGAAATCCCGTCCCTATCTTTTTTCAAACAGTCTTGCACCTATGATTTGCGGAGCTAGTTTGAAAGTTTTAGAAATGTTAAATGAAGGTGATGAGCTACGAGATAAATTAAAAAATAATTCCGCTCATTTCAGAAAAAGAATGTCAGATGCTGGTTTCACGTTAGCAGGAGCAGACCATGCTATCATTCCTGTGATGATTGGCGATGCAGCCCTTGCAAGTAAAATGGCTGACGAATTGTTAAAAGAAGGCATTTACGTAATCGGCTTTAGTTTTCCAGTTGTTCCGAAAGGACAAGCAAGAATTAGAACCCAAATGAGCGCTGCCCATAGTATTGAGCAAATTGATCGTTGCGTTGATGCGTTTATTAAAATTGGTAAAGAGATGGGAGTGATTTCATGAGAAGTCTCGCTAAATTAAAAAAAGAACCTGGAATTTGGATGACCGAAACCGAAAAGCCAGAACTAGGTCACAATGATGTTTTGATAAAAATTAAAAAAACAGCCATTTGTGGAACAGACATTCATATATATAATTGGGATGAATGGTCGCAAAACACGATTCCTGTTCCTATGACAGTTGGTCATGAATACGTTGGAGAAATCGTCGAGCTAGGCCAAGAGGTAAAGGGTCTAAACATTGGAGACCGCGTAAGTGGAGAAGGCCATATTACCTGTGGCTACTGCAGAAATTGTCGCGCTGGAAAAAGACACCTTTGTCGTAACACGGAAGGTGTAGGTGTAAACCGACCTGGTGCTTTCGCAGAGTACTTAGCCTTGCCAGCAATCAATGTTTTTAAATTGCCTCAAGAAATTAGTGACGAAATCGCTTCAATCTTTGATCCCTTCGGAAACGCAGTTCATACGGCTTTAAGTTTTGACTTAGTTGGAGAAGACGTTCTTATCACCGGAGCTGGGCCGATAGGCATTATGGCTGTTGCAATTTGTAAATTCGTCGGCGCAAGGCATGTTGTTATTACTGATGTGAATGAGTATCGACTAGATTTAGCTAAAAAGATGGGTGCCACTCGCGCAGTAAACGTTAAAGACACTAATCTAAAAGAAGTAATGAATGACTTAGGTATGACAGAAGGTTTTGATGTTGGCCTCGAAATGTCTGGAGTTCCTAGCGCTTTGAAACAAATGTTAGATACCATGAATCATGGTGGAAAAATTGCCATGTTAGGTATTCCTCCCAAAGATATGCCTATGGATTGGAACCAAGTTATTTTTAAAGGATTACAAATTAAAGGAATTTACGGTCGAGAGATGTTTGAGACATGGTACAAGATGGCAAGCTTAATTCAAGCCGGCTTAGACATTACTCCCATTGTAACTCATCGCTATTCGGTAAATGATTACCAAGAAGCCTTCGAAATCATGAACTCTGGACAAAGCGGAAAAGTGATTTTAGATTGGAACTAGATTTAAAATTTAAATGACAAAAAAGCTTCTGAAATATTTCAGGAGCTTTTTTTTTTGCCCGACTAAGGTTTTAGTATTGATAGTATTCCTTAGGAAAACTGTAAAGCTTTGCTAGGCTTAATACCTGGAGGCTTTATGCGAATTTTTGTTATCATCGCTTTTGTTTTTATTGTGCCCTTTATTCCTAAAATGCTTTGGTCCTGTGACCAAGTGCCGGGAGATTACCAGTCGGAAAAGCTGCTTGATAAGTCTCTTTCCAATGACTAGCTCTTTTTGCTCTGAACATTAAAAAAGCTCTATACTTTAGGTCACTGTTTTCATGATTGAAACTCGCTCCATTATTTGTAGATCTACAATGAAGACCATAGCTACCGCCTTAAATATGCATTTCACAAGCCAAAAATATGAAAAAATCCATACCTAGATGGCTTATTCGTCACTTTTGATCAAAAACAGATCTTTTAAAATTAAAAAAAAACGGCCTTCGGATAAAGGCCGTCTTGCTTTAACTTTTCTTTGGTTTCTAGTTCCAATTTTCTTTGGTCGGAAGATCACCAACATAGGTCAAACCTACAGGGCGACTTAACATGGCAACATCTAGATTAAACTGCTTCTGATCTCTTAATAACTCGTAAACATGAAAATTAGTCATCACTTTTTTGACGTAAAGCCTCGTTTCAGTAAATGGAATATGCTCAATAAACTCATCCATATCTAAATGACCAAAGTTCTTAAGCCAAGCATCTACTCTATGAGGCCCTGCATTGTAGGCAGCGACGGTAAGTGGATATTTGTTATCAAATTTTCTATTCAAGCGTTGTAGATATCTGGTACCAAATTCAACATTGATTTCTGGTGTAGATAACTGGTCTACTCGATAATCTCCTTTACCTAACAAGGCAGCTAATTTATCCGCCGTGTATGGCATGATTTGCATCAAACCTCTCGCGCCCACTGGTGATCGAATGTCTTGGCGAAAATGACTTTCCTGTCTCATCACTCCCCAAACTAACTCTGGAGGCACTCCAAACTTGTTGGCACTAGCAACCACATTTTCTTTATAAGCCTGCGGATAAGTGAAGTCCCAAAGGTACTTTGCTCCTTCAATTCCATGCTTAGATCTTTCACTAGAAAAATACACTTGCCCTATATAGCCTGATCGATGATAAGCGCCGATGCGATGGTAGGCTTCCATTAAAGTTTTTAGATAAGTTCGATTACTTGTTCTTCTCTCAATGTCATACAACTCCCAACGAGCTAAATCGAACATTCCAAACTTCATCAACTCCAAGGCTCTCTCAAACCTTTGGTTCATGACCTTGCTGCGAAAGTTAGTTACCTCTAGTTTTTCTTCTTCAATCTCCACGTCATCACTAGACTCAGGAGCACTCATTGCCAAGGCCCCCTTTCCTGCAGAGCCGGTTTTCTTCGACTCTACCATTTTTTCTTGTTCATCTTCTAACTTAGAAAGCTTCTCTTCTTCTTTTTCTAAATCCTCTTCGTCAGACAATATACCAGCTTGCTCTTCTGAATCCTCAGGAGCTTTAGCCACATCTTCGCTACTTGGTGCGATTTCTAGATTAGCCACGCTCTCTTCAAATTTTGTAAAATCCATGCTTGCTGGAATACGATTCACACTCTCTTTAAAGAGTTCCATCACTCTAGAGCGGGCACTTAGAGCGTAAAAGCTATATTCTTGCTTGCCCGCTAATTTCATTAAGTCTTTTTTTGCTTCCTCTTTTCTATCCATTCTTAAAAGAGTCATAGCTCGCCAATATATAATTTTGTCATTTGTTACAGCACGTGACCAACGATACCTTCGACGTTGCTTCCACATGGTATTTAAATGCTCGTTTGCTCCAGCATAATCGCCCTTTAGGTAGCGAATCCAGGCAATATGCCATTTAGCATCTCTAGCTGTTCCACTTCTTGGAAACTTTTTTATCAACTCTTCAAACTTTCGATCTGCTCCATCGTAGTCTTGAAATTGGTAACTCAAATAAGCCGCTTGAAACAAGGAGTCTCTCGCCTTTTTACCTCTCGGTCTCAACTTATAAGCCTTATAGTATAAGCCTACCGCTTGAGGAAACTTACCTAATTTTGCGGTAGTGGAAGCGAGTTTATTTAAATATTCAAAATCATAACGCTTAGACTCAAAATGTTTTTCCAAAACTTTTAAAGACTGAGCCACATCCCCCTTATGATTGAAATAGCGAACTAACAAAATATCGGCGTCATAATCTCTTTTCGTATTTTTTCGAAAACTTTCGATTTCAGTATGTGCTTTCTCAACCTCGCCAGCCCATAAAAGTCGCTTTATTCGACTCCTACGATCAGAGTTGGTTTCTTTGCATTTTGGTGAGAACTTACCGATTTTAACTTGTGATAAATCAGTTCCCCATTCTGAAGTAATCTCATGCGTGGGATAGGAGCGATAAAGCTTTCTCATCCATCGGCATGCTTGCCAAAAATTATTTCTTTTTACCTCTGCTGTACTTAGTTTTTCAATAATGAATGGATAAGCCGGCTCTCTTCGTTTTTTACGCTCAATGTAACGAAGTAGTTTTCGAGCAGTGTTCCAATGCTTTTTTTCCATCGCAATGTCTGCCAAACGATGTCTTGCTTCTAAATGCAAATGTGATCGAGGTCTATAATTCAATACCTTATTGAAATACCTTTTGGCCTTCGCATAATCTTTTTGGTCAAAAGCCAACATTCCTAGATAGTGATAATTGTAGTCTGGAAAAATACTACTCAAATCCAGGGACTGTAGAAGATCAGCTTCTGCACTGGAATAGTTTTTTAAATGATAACGTGCTTTACCAAGTGCAAAGAAATACCCAGCTAGATCTTTTTTACTCGAATCACTCATTGTCTCTTTTTCAGAGTTCTCCGCTTCGATCTGTGCAATTCGCGTTTTAATAATGCTTTCCGCCAACTGAAAATTTTGAGAGACGAAAACATTGGATAATTTTGCCAATTCGTCGTTCGCCCATCCTGAGCTACAAAAAACCACAAAACCAATTATTTTTAGAAAGAATTTGCTTTTACTCATGACATCCTTGTTATTTTGTAAAAGTGATGAATATTCACTAGTTTAATGCTAGCAAAGCCACCTAAAAAACCATAGTCCAAAAGGCTTTTTAGATGCTCGGATTAGACCTTCAACCAATGCAAAAAATACGGTCTAGTTTGCGTATAAATTAGCCCTGTTTTTTCAAAGAAAAAACTTGGTCTTCTATACATATCAAAGGCGAGTTTTAGGATCTAGGTCTTTCCTAGATCCATGCGTTCGTCTAGCTATTATGCATTCCGCTTATTAGTTCCAAAAGCACGGCATATGGCTAAAACACTTATCTTCCGAAAAGCTCGGAAAATATTGACTCTATCGAGAGGCAGTCCAATAGAAAAAACAAATCCCTAGATAAGTTAGGCACTACTTGCCATTTTGCAAAAGCCTTAATACATTAGGCTCATTATTTTTTATTTAATAGGCTGGTTTATGCAACTTACTGATCGTTTACAAAAAAACAAAAAAACTCTTATTTTGTTGTCAAATTTAGGTACTCCAGATGCTCCCACCGAGGAAGCTCTCAGACCTTATCTAGACGAGTTTTTAATGGACAAAGAAGTTATTGCTGCGCCCTACCCAATTCGCTGGATGATCGTTAAACTTTTTATCCTTCCGAAGAGACCAAAAGAATCCGCTCATGCCTACAAAAGCGTTTGGACCGACGAAGGTTCACCACTAATGGTCTACACAATCAAACAAGTCGAAAAATTAAAACGACTAATGCCAGATGCAGACATTGATTTCTGCATGCGCTATGCAAACCCTGGTATGGATCAAGCTGTAGATAAAATTATCAACGAGAACTACGAGCAAATCCTTTTCTTTCCGCTCTATCCACAATACGCAACCGCAACTACCAGATCTTCGATCAATCAATTAAAAAAGCTATTGAAAGAACAAAGTTTCCAAGGTGATCTTTGTTGCATCGAGGATTTTTGTGATGACGAGGGATTCATTAACAGCCTTGCCGATAATATCAAAAAAACAATGACAGAAAATAACAGCGAACATTTGATTATGAGTTATCACGGAGTGCCGCAATCGATGATCAAAAAAAATGATCCAAGCGGAAAATGTTTAAGCTCTGGCTGTTGTGACAAATACAAAGACAATCACCCAAAATGTTATAGAGCACAATGCTTTGCTAGCTCAAAAGCTTTACAGAAAAAGCTTGGTCTATCTGATGACCAAGTTAGTGTTAGTTTTCAATCTAGATTGGGTCCTACAGAATGGTTGCGGCCATATACTGACGAAACCATTGAACGCCTAGCTAAAGAAGGCAAAAAACGTGTCAGTATCGCAAGCCCCGCTTTTGTGGCCGATTGCATTGAAACATTAGAAGAACTTGCCATTCAAGGAGACGAAAGTTTTCAGGAGAATGGTGGAGACAAACTGAGTTTGGTGCCTGCTGTGAATGATAAAGATGATTTTGTTGGTTTTTTGGCGAAAAAGCTTCAAGAAGTTTTTGTTTAAAAGGAATTGTTTCCGTATATAGTAGATTAAACATTAGACTGTAAATGAGTTTTTCTATTTGTAAACGTACTCACCGTTCCTTTTCCTAAACCTGAATATAACTATGCATATTCTCTTTTAATCATTTCATATGAGATATTATTCAAATTTTGTCTTTATCTAGTAATTCCTATAAACAATGATAATAGCTACAATACTTAAAGGCTAAGTTTGTGTTAAATACATCTGAATTTGCTAGGGTGCTGCTATCTTCAGGATGAATGTTTAAGAATCTACATATAAAAGAAACAAATTATTCAAGCGGTCCTTTGAGAAAGTTGTCATAGTAATTCTAATAGATGACTATGCTTTTTCTTTCAATTTCAATTTTACTTCTTATTCTTTCACTATTACCCTTAAGTAATAGTGGGCATTGGCTAGTGAGGGCCTTAGACTTTCCTAGATTTCATCTCATGACCTTTTCATTAATATTTGTATGTATTAATCTCTTTTGGCTTTCTTCAAATAAGTTTTTTTATTGGAATTTAAGTCTTCTTTCAATGTCGATCATTGTTGATATTTATCGAATTTATCCTTACATTCCTTTCTTCCCTGTAGAATCAAAAAAATTAAAAAACTTCAGTAAAGAAGATTTTTTTGAATTTTCCTTACTGAGTGCAAATGTACGTGCTAAAAACAAAAGCTATTCTAAATTACTCAGCCTTATAGATAAAAATTCACCAGATATTATATTCCTAATCGAAGCCAATCAAGACTGGAATGAGGCAACTGCAGAACTTCAGGAAAAGTATCCCTTTCATATATTAGTTCCTCAGGAAAACACTTACGGAATTCTTTTTTATTCCAAAATTCCCATTGAGAAGTTTGAAGTAAAATATCTCGTCGACAAAAAGGTTCCATCTTTAGATTTATACTTAATGTCTAGATCTGGAGAACAATTAAGGTTGATATGCCTACATCCGAGACCACCACGTCCCAAGGAAGGTTACTCTACTGAACGGGATGGTGAGCTTATGAAAACCGCTTCAAGTATAAAATCAAATGAAAACTTAATCGTTGTTGGAGATCTAAATGATGTTGCTTGGTCTCATACGACACGTCTTTTTTTAAGGCTATCTCAATTGCTAGACCCACGGAAAGGGAGAGGTTTTTTCAATACCTTTCCTGCAAAGGCACCTTTACTAGGATTCCCTCTTGACCACATTTTTCACTCTAAAAGTATTTTTATAAAAGACTTCCGTTCTGGAAAAAATATTGGCTCCGATCATCTGCCCTTTCTTTCAAGTTTTATACTATGTCCCCAACATTCAGGCCTACAAAACTCTTCAAAGGAACCATCCAAAAGCGATTTAAGAGAAAAAGAAGAGATTATTGAAAAAGCCAATCAATGGGAAGGTCCAAATGAAAATGTCCACTGGGCCGAATAGTTTATTGAAAACCGATCCTCATTGTAACCAAAGTTAAATTATAAAAAAGCTGCTTAAACATCAAAAAAACAAAACCTCAGAGTTCTCTAATTTTAAAAAAATCCTGGAGAGACCAATCAAAAAAATCAAAAATATATTGGGGTGAGATTTTTGGGGAATCTTCAAACAACTCGCTAACGAAGGGCATGGAATTGCTCTAATCCCTGACTATTTGGTAAAACCCAATGAAAGAAAGTTTATTCTTAAAGATCTTTCATTGAGTAGTTATAAAGTAATTATGGCCTGGCACAAGACAAAGCCATTAACTAAAAAATCTGAGGCTTTTTTAAACTTAGTTGAAAAAACTCTAAAAAACTAGAACTACTCTGAACTTGCCTGGCCCACAAAGATCTTATAAGCTCCTTAAATGGATTTATCGAACATAAACTTTTCGAAAAGTTTTACCTCTGACAACAACTCTGGAGTTTTACCAGAGGTAATGGAAATATTATCACAGATTAATCAAGGGCACCTTCCTGCTTATGGCCGAGAAGGTATCACACAATTGGCCGTAGATAGAATCAAGGACACTTTCTCTTCGAGGGATGCTGAAGTATATTTTGTATTCAACGGCACAGCGGCCAATGTATGTGCTTTGCAGGCAATGAGCCGTTCTTTTCATAGCGTCTTATGTTCAAGTGATGCCCATATTCATGTGGATGAATGTGGTTCTCCAGAAAAAATTGCTGGTCTGAAGGTTTTAAATGTGGACTGCCAAGACGCAAAACTAAAACCAGAACATATTGACCAGTTTTTTGTTCGACGAGGAGATCCGCATTGTTCTCAACTAAAAATAGTATCACTTACTCAACCAACAGAAATTGGCACACTTTATAGTATTGAAGAATTAAAGAGCCTTGTTAAAAAGGCTCATGATAATGATCTTTATGTTCATATGGATGGTTCCCGATTGGTCAACGCTGCTATCGCATTAGGTTGTAGCCTTGCCGATTTAAGTTCAAAGATAGGAATAGACATTTTATGCTTTGGAGGAACTAAAAATGGTTTGATGTTAGGTGAGGCAATCATAATTTTTAACAAAGAATTACAAGATCACTTTGCATTCATCCAAAAACAAAACCTCCAACTCGCAGGAAAAATGCGTTTCGTAAGCGCTCCTTTCTTTGCCTGGCTTGAAGACGGAGTTTGGCAAAAATACGCAAAAAACGCTTTAGATCGCGCTCAAGAGCTTGAAGCCGTACTAAGAGAGTTTCCACAAATTCAAGTAACTAGGAAATCAGAAGTTAATTCCGTTTTTGCCATAATCCCCAAAAAACACCTAAAAGCCATTAGAAAAAAATTCTACTTCTACGTGTGGAATGAAAAGACCTATGAATGTCGCCTTATGACGAGCTTCGACACCACAAAGCAAGACATCCAAAACTTCAAAAAACACCTCCAAGAAATCCTAACCCACAAATAAAGCCGTCCTCCCTAAAAAAAACAAAAGCAGCTTTGAGAGCAAAGCTCTCAAACAGCCAACGGCGGCAAAGCCGCCCCACACCCCGGCGCCAGCAAAAATAAAAATAGACGACGAGATTTAGACAAGAAGAAGTGAGAAAGAGGCCTTCTGAAACAAAAGTATTTTTCTCAGACCTTTTTGGATCAGGAAGATCCAAAACGAGTAACATGGATGTGAGGGAAGAAGCCAAAGGCGAATGACCG
>MDSX01059824.1_pt1 | contig 14340 bp, 17 predicted proteins | sample 811141 | NCBI WGS metagenome assembly MDSX01 (sample SAMN05326642, study PRJNA326480) | marine metagenome | isolation source: seawater | place: Atlantic Ocean: South East | collected 2010
GAATGACACAGGAACCAATAAACGAAGACGGGATATACACAGGGCCTGAAGTCAAGTGGCGCGTCTCTGACGTAGCCGCAGAGATGCAGGACATGGGCATACCCGAACCCTACAAACGCGAAGACCTTGAAACCATCTTGGTAGCTACGTTCGAGGACAATGATGTCTTAGTTGAGGCCATTGCACAGCACATCAGAGCCACCATTGCATTCAAATTCAACCTCTTCAACCTCCGGCAATGACGCACTACAACAAACCCGACAAGCCCCTGAACGAAGAGTTCGTGCAATCCGAACTCGACCGCATGGCGGACATGAAAAAGCGCGAAGTCGCCGAGATGATTGTGGAGATGCGCTTGCAACTCTCCCTTCACAGGAACAGCGGCGAGTGGCTCGACACCCTCGCTATGCTCCTGCGTAATGAACCCATCGCCTTCCACGAGGACGAGGATGGGTACGAAACCGACGAACCCATGGGTGAACAGGAGTTGTACAAGCGACACGAAGGAGAGAAGAATCGTCTCATCAAACGCTACCACGAATGAAACAAGAAGCTATAGACAGAGAGGTCGAGCGTCTCAAGAAGTTCAGCTCGTTCCAAGCCATGGCAAGGTGGAGCCTTGACCTATCGATGGAGTACGCCAAGAGCAGAGCACTGGTCACATGGCTCGACAGCCTTGCCAATCTATTACGAGACGGCGAGGGTGATGAGAAGGAGTTGTATGCCGAGTACCAAGAGGAACTGAACCGAATCAAAGAGAGATACCATGGATGACTGCCCCCACTGCGGCGGCGAGGGGTTTGTTTACTCGACCCACTATGCCGACCCCTATGCTACGACCCGACCATGCGAGTGCATGGACCGAGACCCTGACGAGAAACACGACAACAGATGACACGACACAGAGCCTTCCATGTAGAGTTCTACGGACCTACCAACACCAAGGGTGCGCGGATACGCGTCAAGGATATGCGACAGGGTACGAGGGTATTCCTCTCCTACGACTACGCCTTGGGCGATGTCCTTGAGCAAGCGAGCCGCTACCTCACGGAGAAAGAAATCACACCCGATGTTCTTCTCCTTCACGACACTACCAATGGGTTCACCATCGGCAGTGAAAACTTCATCACCCCTCTGACATGAAACACAACAGACAGCTTGTAGGGATTACCCCTGCCGGAGTGAGACAAGTCATACACACATGGTTCAGTCCTTTGGGTTCTTACTCTGCGCGTGTGATGAGCGGCACTGACCTGTCGCCATTCGAAAACATTATGGTTGAGCAAAAGATTCATAGCAAATAACTTGCAAGTATCAAACAACATTTGTATATTGCGGTATGATTCACAACTACAATGAAAGTATATGCGCGAGCCAAAAGCAAATCGGCTCTCAACCAACTGCTCAGGGAAAACAACCTCGTCCCTGTGAAGGAGTACTCGCTACTCAGACACGGAATCAAGTTCACATTAGGTCTTGACGTACCTGACGGCTCAGAGGTAGCCATCTACATTAAAATACAGAACGGGTTTCCCTACCCTCACACAATGGGAACGTACAACTACAAAACAAACCAAGTAAAATGAACGAAGTAACTACCCCCCAAGTGTCGTCGAACGACACCCCAAATCGTGACACATTGCTCAAGGAGCTGACCAATCAGGTTGCAGACGCACTCCTTGCCTCCGAGAATACCATCAGCCTCATCCGAGAGATGCGGTCATCCCTCGCCATCGACGGCCCGTTGCTCAAGCCTGAGCCGCAGTACACCAAAGAGAAGCTCGCCAAGATGTTGCGCCATGCATACAACCTCGGTGCTACAGCCCACGAGGAGAGCATGGAGGTAAAGACAGATTCTTGGCGCGACAGCGTCGAGGTTCACGTCGAGGTGGAAGAGGGCGGCTTTAGATATTACGGCGAGGTCGAGGTCGATGCGGATGTCATCATGGAGGCCATCAGCTTCGAAGACCACAACATGACCGACGAGCAGGTCGAAGAGATTCTCAAGTCATGAGAAGCACCACACACACCCGTCCTTTTGCTGAGTCCATTGGCTATGCCATAGCCTTTGGTCACAGCGTCACCACCTGTGGCGTATTCAGCAATCCTGTCTCATCGGGATACATCCATGGTGTATCGGAACCTATGGAGGCACAGACCAATACCGCTCACTGCTTCAACGCCGACGCCTATGAGACGTGGCTACGCATTATGAGGCGGGCTTCGGATATGTCCCATGAGCGTGGTCACGACCCATGCGATTACGGGGTGATGATTATCCGCACTGGAACCATCGTCACCATGGCCATCATACGTCACTCATACAGTGTCATCTCTGCTTTGGACAACGCGCAGGAGGAAGGCACGGAGAGTACCGTCTATGACCTTCAGGATTTCGACAACCCCATCCGCCTTGAAGAACACAACAGAGTTCCCGGAACACGAGGATGACTTGCTCTCCTTGCGTGACCTCATCAAGGAGTTGCGCGACGGATACTGCGAGAGGTACGCCCCTGACAGGGTGTACCACAAGCTGAATGAAGCGTACAACACCATAGTTTTTTCCATCAAACAAACCAATAACATGAAGAAGGATATCTTCGAGGGCTACGTCGATAAAGTGACGAGCCACTTCGGTCTGACTCGAGACCAACTATTCACCAAGGACAAGTCGCGGCACTTATCTGACGCGCGTCACGTGCTGTACTACCTGTGCCATCAGCGACCCATGACCAGTACATACATCAAACACTACATGGGTGAGAGCGGGTACAACATCGACCTTCCATCCATTGGTCACGGCTTAAAGAAAGTAGAGAGCCACATGAAAAACGACCCCGACTACATCACCCTCATCAACAACTTGAAATGAAAATGGATTCAGTTTACAACAACCTTGCGGCCATCGACGTCCGTCCTCTCGTAGAGAAGAAGGGCCGTGCCGACTACCTGTCTTGGGCTCACGCTTGGAACCTACTCAAGAAGCATTACCCTCAGGCACAGCGTAAAATCTACGAGTGTCCAGAGACGGGACTCAACTACTTCACCGATGGCAAGACAGCGTATGTCAAGGTGGGTGTTGTGGTCAACGACATGGAGCACATCGATATGCTTCCGGTTATGGACCACCGCAACAAGTCCATCACCATCGATAAGATTGACAGCTTCGAGGTCAACAAGACCATCCAACGCGCCACCGTGAAGGCCATTGCGATGCACGGCCTTGGACTTTCTCTATGGACAGGTGAGGACGTACCCGCCCAACCCTCCGAGGCCAAGGAAGAGGCCCCTAAAGAGGTCAAGCGGCTCAAGCTTGAAGTTGACGACGACAATTGGTCTAAGGTTCTCAAGTATGTGGTGGCCAACAAGGACAAGGACTTCGAGACTTTGGTCAAGCAGTTGCGCACCAAGTACACTGTCAGTGCTGACGTGAAGAAAGCCCTGAAGGAGAACGTATGAGCGACATCATTGAGAGCGTCATAGAAAAACTGCGGGATGACGAGAGCTACTACGGAGAGTTCGGCAGACAGTTCATGTCCAACTCGGACATCAAGGTCTTGCTTGACAACCCTTCCATGTTTGGTGTACCCACTCCTGACAACCCTGCCTTTGCTAAGGGCCGCCTCTTCCATCAGCTCATCCTTGAGCCGGAGAAAGCCGCCGCGACGATTGGGGTAAACGCTTCAAGCCGTACCACAAAAATCTATAAGGACGCGTGTGCCCAACATGGCTCAAAGTTTTTGCTCTTGACCAAAGAGATGGAGGAGATAGTCTTCCTTGGAAAGAAGATGCTTGGTCATTACGAATTCTACGAAGCCATCCGCGATGAGGCCAACAAGTATGAGGAACCCATCGTGGGTGACATCATGGGTCGGCAGTTCAAGGCCAAGGCAGACATCCTCTGTCCTGACCGCATCATCGACCTAAAGACGACAGGCAACATCGACGACTTCAAGTGGTCGGCACGCAAGTATGGCTACGACAGTCAATGCTACATCTACCAAAGCCTATTCGGCGTACCGCTGGTGTTCTTCGCCATCGACAAGAAGACGGGTATGATGGGTATGTACGAGCCAAGTGAAGACTTCATCCGACGTGGCAAGGATAAAGTTGAACGGGCCCTTGAGGTCCACGACAGGTTCTTCGGAACCGAAGCCACACACAACATCGAAACCTTTTATATACAAGAGACACTATGAGTGATAAGAAAGACAGGGTCTACGCACCCGCCATGAATTGGACAGCCCCTAAGGCAGAGGCACCGGACTTCATCAAGGCCAAGGTTGGCATCAAGGTCCTCGATGAGGACGGAAGTGATGGTGAGTTCATTAAGTTCCTTCGGGACAACGCCAAGCCTTCGGGATGGATAAACTTCGAGATGAAGGAGAGCCAAGACGGACGCTACTACTTCGAGCTCGACACATGGGAGCCGAAGGAAGAGTCTCCGTTCTAAACGTCATTGGTTTAGACTAAACGGAAGGGAGGGGGCAACGGCCCCCTCTTTTTTTCCCGTGACGCTGTGTCGTTTTTTTTCTTCCCTATAGAGAGAGAGAGAATACTCTATCTTTCTCTTCCTCCTACGTATATGTGAGAGAAAATCGACATTTGCGTCACACGTACTGAGTATCAATAAACTAACCCTAAAATATCGACGTCTAAATCGTCACAGTTATGTCACAAATCGTCACAATCTTCCGGAATATCAGGGAAACAGACACTCCCTTCCATCGTTCGGTCAAGTGTGTGCTTGATAGAATCAAGGATGGTTCGTCCAAAGACTTGGTCTTTCGCATCAGAAAGGAGACCGACAAAGCCAACCGCAACGAGCTGAAGAAGGAGCTACCTGCGGTGTGCTTCTCTGGCCTATTCAACAAGCGTTCCGATGCATCCATACAGGAGCACAGCGGATTCATATGCCTTGACTTCGATGGATACGGAACCAAGAAGGAGATGAAGGCCGAGCGGGACCGCCTATCCAAGGACCGCTACGTCTACTCCGTCTTCACTTCGCCGTCAGGCAATGGCCTCAAAGCCCTCGTACGCATCCCTCAAGACACTGACAATCATACCAATTACTTCAATGCGTTAGAGAAACACTTCAACTCTGAGCACTTCGATACCACGTGCAAGAACATCAGCCGCGTGTGCTACGAGTCTTACGACCCGCTCATCTTCATCAACGAAGACAGCGAGCTTTGGGCAGGTGTCGTTGAACGAGACTATGTAGAGGTGGATGTCAAGCGTGAGGTTCCCACCATCCCCATCACCGATGACAATAAGGTCGTCGATATCCTCGTCAAGTGGTGGACCAAGAAGTACGGCATGGTAGACGGCGAGCGCAACGCCAACGTATACAAGTTGGCTATGGCCTTCAATGACTTCGGCATCAACAAGAGCCTCGCCTCCCATGTCCTGCGGCAGTTCGAGCAGTCCGACTTCAAGGCGGTAGAGATAGACCGCACCCTCGACTCTGCGTATAGCAACACCGCCAACCACGGCACCAAGTACTACGAAGACAGCGACCGCATCAATCACATCAAGGGTCAGCTCAAGCGTGGTGTATCAAAAAAAGAAGTCCGCTCCCAACTAAAGGGCACAGTTGAGAGCGATGTAGTGGAGGCTGTGCTCGACCGCGTAGAGAAAGAGAACGAGGAGCAGACGTTCTGGTCCAAGTCTGAGAAGGGGGTCATCAAGATTGTACCCCTCGACTTCAAGACGTTCCTCGAAGACAACGGGTTCTACAAGTACGCTCCGGAGGGGAGCAAGAACTACGTCTTCGTCAAGGTCACCAACAACCTCATCGACCACACCAGTGAGAAGGAGATAAAAGATTTCATCCTCGGCTACCTCCTCGACCTCGAGGACAAGAGCGTATACAACTTCTTCGCCGATGCCGTTCGCTACTTCCGTGAGGAGTTCCTTACCCTACTCAGCACCATCGATGTGTACTTCATGGAGGACACGGCCAAGACCGCGTACCTATACTACCGCAACTGCGCGGTGCGCATCACCCCTGACGGCGTCGATACCATCGACTACATAGACCTCGGTGGTTACGTATGGAAAGACCACATCATAGACAGGACCTTCGACGATAGGGAGACTACCGACTCTGACTTCAGGGCATTCATCGGCAACATCTGCGCCAATGACGACAGCCGTAGGCTGACCATGGAGAGTACCATCGGGTACATGATGCACGGGTACAAGAACCTCAGCTACTGCCCCGCCGTCATCCTCAACGACGAGGTCATCAGCGACAACCCCGAGGGAGGTACGGGCAAGGGATTGTTTATGAACGCCTTGAGTCAGATGAAGAAGCTCGTAGTCATAGACGGCAAGGCTTTTGCTTTCGAGCGTAGCTTCCCATACCAGCTCGTAAGTGCTGACACTCAGTTACTTTGCTTCGATGACGTAAAGAAGAACTTTGACTTCGAGCGTCTATTCAGCGTAGTGACAGAGGGTTTGACGTTGGAGAAGAAGAACAAGGACGCCATCAAGATTCCTTTCGAGCGGTCCCCGAAGATTGGTATCACCACCAACTACGCCATCAAGGGTGCTGGCAATAGCTTCGCCCGCCGCAAGTGGGAGCTCGAGCTACATCAGTACTACAATAAGTCGCGCACCCCGCTGATGGAATTCAAGAAGCACTTCTTCGCCGACTGGGACGAGGACGATTGGGCCGCCTTCGATAGGTATATGGTGTCGTGCTTGAGTGGATACTTAAATACGGGCCTCGTCGAGAGTCAGTTCATCAACCTTGGCATCAGGCAACTCAGTGCTGAGACGAGCCACGACTTCATCGAGTGGTGCGGCTTCGTCGGTGGCGAAAGCAACAAGACCCTCGAGCCGTACATCAAGCTATACAAGAAGGATGTGTACATAGACTTCATCCAAGAGTACCCCGACTACGCACCCAATGCCAAGCAGAGTATCTCGAGGACCAAGTTCTACAAGTGGCTCGTGGCGTACTGCCTATTCGAGTATGGCATAGCCCCTGAGGAGGGCCGCGATAGAGAGGGGCGTTGGCTCCGCATCAGAAACAAGCACGAGGGAGAAGAGCAAAGCGAAATCAAATGGAACTAAGGAACTATCAGAAGAGTATCGTAGCCAAGGCCAAACAGATTCTTGGCCTCAACAAGTTCGTATACCTCGCTATGGAGGTGCGTACGGGCAAGACCCTAACGGCCCTGTCTATTGCTGAGGAGATGGGAATGGAGAAGGTCCTCTTCCTCACTAAGAAGAAAGCTATGGGTAGCATCAAGGAAGACAGCATGAAGCTATGCCCCTCGTATGAGCTGTTCATCATCAACTACGAGAGTATGCATAAGCTGCCTAAGATTGATTGGGACCTCATCATCATCGACGAAGCCCATACCCTCGGTGCTTTCCCTAAGCCCAGCAAGAGGGCGAAAGATGTTCGGGCTATGGTTCGTGGGAGGTACGTCATCCTTATGTCGGGTACGCCTACGCCGGAGTCGTACAGCCAGATGTACCATCAGGTGTATGGCATCACGGCCAACCCATTCCGTCGGTACAAAAACTTTTACCGCTTTGGTGACGACTACGTCGACGTGCGTGAGCGCATCATCAACTCCCTCAAGATGAACTTCTACGACAAGGGACTGCCGTCTATCCTTGAGGCTATGAAGCCGTACACCATCAGCTTCAGCCAAAAGGAAGCGGGGTTCAGAAGCCAACTCAACGAGCACATCCTGCGCGTACCCATGGAGCCACGCACCTATGCCATGTGCAGTGAGCTACGCAAGCACCGCGTCATCGATGGTAAGGAGGAGGTGGTCCTCGCCGATACCCCGGTCAAGCTCATGCAGAAGCTCCATCAGATGTACTCCGGTACGGTGAAGTTTGAGAGCGGCAAGGCCATGGTCTTCGACCACAGTAAGGCTCAGTTTATCTACGACAAATTCAAGGAAAAAAAGATTGCCATCTTCTACAAGTTCAAGGCTGAGCTCAAGGCTTTGCAAGACGTGTATGGCGACCAGCTTACTACCGAGCTTGACGATTTCTACGAGGGCGATAAGAGCATAGCCCTACAGATTGTCAGCGGGCGCGAGGGCATCAGCCTACGCCAAGCTACGGCCCTTGTCTACTACAACATCGACTTCTCTGCTACCAGCTACTGGCAGTCGCGGGATAGGATGACGACCAAGGACCGCACGGAGAGTAACATATACTGGGTCTTCTCCGAGCGTGGTATCGAGACAAAAATCTACAAGTCTGTGTCGAGTAAGAAGGACTACACGCTCAGCCACTTTCGTGCCGACATTCTTACCTTGTAGGTAGGATGACGGAGCAGCAGATTCAGACACGCCGAATCAAGGAACTTGAGGAGCAGGGATACTACGTCATCAAGCTTATCAAGACCAATAAGAACGGCATCCCTGACCTCGTCGCTATACCACCGGAGTGCGGCGTCCTCTTCTCTGAGGTCAAGCGCCCCGAGGGAAAGCTGTCTAAGCTGCAAGAGTTCCGCCTTAAAGAGTTAAAGAACCATGGAGTACTCACAGAAGTTTATCGAGGCTGAAGCATCATACGAACTGGACGAGAACTTTGTCGATGCCATCATGGCGTTGCCATCCATGGACCGCGTGCGCGTCATACGTCAGGTCAATTCCTCCTACGAGTCCTTCACCTCCGACGAAGAGAACACACAGCTGGCGGCAGGCCGCCTTGGTGGTGAGATGTTTTACCAAATAGAATACTATAAGGTTGAGGACTATATGATTATCCTCCTCGACTTCTCTGTCATCGACGTCGACACCTACCTCGACCATATGAATGACAAAACAATTTTAATGCAATGATTATTCCCCATCACCCTGAGCAGGTGCGTCGCCTTGCCGATATCTGCTTCATCATTTTCAACGGCGATGTCTTTGCCCGCAACCGCAAGAGGAGTGTCGTCGACGCTCGCATCTGTTTCACTATGCTCATCAATGAGCAGGGCTTAGGGCCCAGCGAGGTGGGCCGCATCCTCGGTCGCGACCACAGCACTATCATCCACTACTTAAACCGTGGCGAGGCTTTGTTTGAGACGGATAAGAACTTCCGTAAGAACATGGTCATGGCCCGTGAGGATTACTCTGGCAAAGACCCTGTCTATTACTACTCTTCTCCCGAACTTCGCAAGAAGTATATGGAGATACGCTCGGAGCTAGAACACGTTAAGGGAGAACTACTGGACATCAAAGACCAGATGCGCTATGACCGTAGGATACAGCCCATCTTAGACGTGGTTCGTATGCGCACCAAGCGCGGCTCCGAGGACGATGCACTCACCAGAATCAAGAGGGTATACAACGGACTATGAAGTGCCCAGAGTGCCGGAAGAACTTAATGTGGACCGGGGACCACGACTCTGATGAAGAGAGTGGCCCCGGCCTCAAGGTCTCTTGGCGCTGCATCAACGACGAGTGCGAGGTCCGCGCCGTCGATGTCCATTGGTCACTCGGGCCTAGCTGACTTCGGCACTCCAATCAAATTGTAAAGCTCTGGCTCAATCGGCTCTCCTGCCGCGATATTGATGAGCGATAGACCCGGGTCGAAGTTGGTACCCAATGCCAGCTCCGCCGCAGTCTTAACTGCTGTGGCAACATCTCCCCCAGTAGCCACCTTCTTTACATCGCGCCCCACCTTTCCAAGTGGGTTGATAGCTACATCTGAAGGGTAATTGTTGCCCACGTACAGGTTGTAGAACTCCTCCATCGCTGCTCCAAATACGGGAATAGCGAACAGGTTCTTGATGGGCGATGCCAGCGTATCTCGATACGCCCTCTCCTTCTCTTCGTCGTTGCCATACAGGAGAATGAATATGTTCGATGCCAGCGTGAACAGCACCGACGACATGACGGCGTTGAAGATGAGGCCACGAGAATCTTCGGCCTTTATCTTCTCTCCCTTCCGTATCGCCTTGCTGATGTTGTTCGCGTGGCGGAGGGTGTTGTTTAGGTATAGAATCTGTGAGCTGGTAAAAGCCATGAACGCACGGGTCAATCCGTTCTGATTGATTTGAAGAGGGGTACGCTCACCGGGTCGGCGTGACTGCTGCGTCTCATTGTACTCGTTGAGCAGGTCGACGGCTTCCTCTTGCGACATGCCACGCATCCTATTGCGGTTGTATGCAGGCAGGTATCCGAGCACACCCATGATATCTCCAAGCGCAGTAGCCGTACCGCTGCCCTTACGCAAGGTGGCAGCGGCCTTCCTAGTTAGGGTATAGTCCTTCGCGCTCACCTTGCGTGGGCGACCCGAGACACCGGCTGTCAGTCCATATACGTCACCACTGAAGTTAGACTCCAGACGTGCGCGGAACGTAGCCGAGTCCTTAGCAATAGATGCGATAGGCCCCTTGTACTTCCCGAGGGTGATACCCTCAAGCATCATCTGTGGTACCAGAACGGCGTAGTCGTAGGCGAACATGATGAGGTCCGTCACTGGGTTGGGCTTATCTCCGAACCGGTACTGCTGGAACCCGCCGATAAGCGACGTTGCCTGCTTGGGGATTTGCATCAGCTTGAAAGCCAATGACGCACCCGTGTACTTGGAAATGAGGGAGTCTATGCTACTGAACTTCATCTCCGACATATACATATCGGGCGTCACGCCATGGGCGATGAGCATATTAAGCATCGAGTCAGCGTTCAACCGGCCCGAGAGAGCCACGGTATAGTCGCTGCTCAGGATGGCGTTCATCTCTTGAACACCTTCGGCGTAAGCCTTGAATCGCTCCATGGTATTGAAGTGATTACCGAGCTCGCCGTGGAACCCAAGGTCTTGGCTCATCAGGATGTCCCCCTTCTGGTCGGTACGTTCCTTGAGCGCCGTAGCCACCTGTGCGTTGGGGCCAAAGAAGGTAGAGCTAAGCGTTTCCTCCTTGCTCTTGACGGACAGGTCTCCCTTCACCTGAGTACGAGTGGGGAAGTAGTTCTCTATGTAACCAAGGTTAATGTCGTTGACCTTGCTGTACACATCGTTGATTCCCTCGTAGTAATCGTTGGCGAGGTAGTCTACCGTCTTATCAACGAACTCAAGGAGCTTGTTGTCTACGGCGTCTACAATCTCGTTCATCACCTCGTCCGTGAATCCCATGGCTTCGAGCTTAGCTCGCTGCACGGGGTTCTTACTGAGTGCATAGATGCGCATCATCTCATCGGTAGAGAGCTTGCGCCGACCCGTAGCTTTCGTATTCACCAACAAGCCATCGGGATTGCTAGTGAAGATGAGGTCAGTGATATCCTTGTAGTTATCTATGCCCTCGATGGTGGCCGCCATCTCATCGAGTTTGTCTTTCGTTTCGAAGACGCCTTTTAGGTGTCGCTCCTCCATCTTCCCGAGCCTCTTGTACAGGTTCTCGCGGAAGTACTCCCCCATTATTCCTGTTAGGGCCCCGGCGTGAGTGATGTTAGCTGCACTCTTAGCTATGGCCGCTGGCGTCAGGCGCTTTCCTTCCTTAGCCCACTCGACCAGAGCATCGTACTTAGCGCGTAGCCCGTTCTCTTTGAGCGCATCGCCGACGGTTTTCTTCTGAGTCTTATCGGCTTCGAGTTGGTTGCGCGTCTTCGCTGACCCGTCCTCGTTGGTAGCAAAGCCAGCCCAGTTGTCTTGGACCTCCGCTTTAGCCCCCTCCCTAAGCTCCGCCATGCGTGCTGCTCGTGCTGCCCGGGTAGCCTTGAGGTTGGCACGGGAGAACCCAACGTCTACCTTCAGGTCTTCGAGGATAGCTTCCACCTCTTCGAGGCTCTTATCCTGTATGCCAGCAAACATATCGAGTGCAGACTTCTGGTCTACGAGCTGCTGCTCACGCATGGTCAGCTTCTCTCCGTTCAGCATCTTCTGTGTCGCCACATCCACTATGGGATTGTTGGCGAGGTTGGCTGCGATATCCATGATAAGGCTCTGGTCCTTGTTTAGGATAGCCCGAAGGATACGGTTGGCCTCACGGAAGTATGCCTGACCCGGTGCATCGAGGCTACGCGGGCGCACCTTACCTGACGGTGTGCGACTTGTCTTGGCTGCGTTAGCAACGAACTTGGCTATGTCCCTGACGAGGCTGTCACGAATCTTACCGCGCTTCTTCTCTACAATCTCCAGAACCCGCTCGGCTTTGTCGTCGTAGTTCTCTTCGTTTACGCTGGCTACTAGGCTCGTGAGCTTAGCGATATCCGCCTTGCCGTAGTCGGTGCGGGGGATGACCTTGTTGATGAGCTTCCTTAGATTATTCTGGACCTTACGGGCTTCACGCTCGGCGTACTTCCGCTCCGAACGGATACGGCTGTCCAGCTTCTTTATGTCGCGTAGCTCCGCTTTGATATCCGCGTTGGCTTTCTTCTCCAAAAGTTCTGTTAACTTCTGAATCTGGACGAGCATATTTTTTTCAGTGACGTTGCTTACTAGCCTTGCTATAGCCTTGGCTTCTGCCTTGGTGTACTTCCCTGCTGGTAGTATCTCGTTAATCACCTTCCTCAACTCATTGCGCACGGCCTTGGCACTGGACTCACCCTTCCTCCGCTGACGGATGTTGTTGCGGATTTGTGCCATCAGCGAATTGACACGCTTGTTGGCCCTTGTCTGTAACGTCTTATCGAATGCCACCAGAAGTTGCTCCTGCACCTCCGTTGTCTGCTCATTGAAAGAGCTGTTGTTGCGCAATAGGTTGAGGGCCTCAGCACGTACCTGAGCTATGGTCGGAGCCACAGCTTGGCGCGGGTGCTTGCGTAGCAGCTCGGTATCGGACAGGTTCTTCTGCTCTGGGAACTTGGCGCGGAGCTCAGCGATGCGGTCGGTGCGCTCCTGCTTGTTCATACGTCCCGGCTTCTTCGGGCGAGCGAACTCATCGAGCTGTCGACGCACGTCGTCATAAATCTGTCGGCCTACCTCGATACCACCTTCGACATTGCCAAACGCTTCGGGGATAGCGCGGAACATATCGAAGTACTCGGTCAGGGCTGTGTCGATGGCATCGGAATTGTCCTTCCCGAACCTCTTGAGTAGCACGGAACGGATAGCTGCATCACGGAGGCCCAGCTCCCGACCCCGAGCTACGAGGTCAGCGATGGTTCCCGGCTCAGCCATAGCTTTTGCGGCCACCTTCTGCTCTACGCCACGGGCTTCAAAGTCCTTGCCCGTAAACGGTCGCTCATCGGCGTTGTAGATTTCTATGATGCGCTGCTGTAGTTCGAGCTGTCGCTGCATCTCAAGCATGCGGCGCTCCTCTTCAATCCTTGCGGCCCTTTCCTCTATCCCAGCAGCAATAAGCTTGTTGGGTTCTACGGCACGGCCCGTATCCAAAGAGATGACACGGAAGTCATTCATCCGGGTGCCGTATTGCTTGACGCCATACCCAAACCTCTTCAGGTTGCGGCGTAACTCGTCGGCCAGCTCAGCGTTCTTGAGGCTGTTGTTGGACTTGAACTCGTATCGCTGCAATACGTCTGCCACCCCGGGCTCTACGACCCGCTGCTCGGCGGCCTCTCCTCTACGTCCAGCCTGCCTAGCTTCGGGCGTCTGCATGAAGATTGACTCGTAGGAGTTTTCGGCACGTTGCTTCTTGGTCTCCTCTAGCGTAGCCTCGGTACCGTCTGGCTTGTAGTACCTCATGCCAAGCCTATAGTTGATGTCGATAGCAGCGTCCTTGGACGCCATACCCACCAACTTCCCGTCGGCTTCCTCTATGGCTCGCTCAACGAGCCGCGTTCCAATGCCTTGACGACGGCTCTCTTCTGGCACAAACAACTCAATGATACCAGACCTATCGAAAGTCTTGTTGCCAGCAATCTCAATTCGACCACCGTCTATGCGAATCATCTTCCGCGTACCCGGAGCAAAGTCGCCGTACTTATCCTCGACCTCTTCTACATCGACCCGCTGCTCAGCGGCCTCGGTCCTAACATCGTAGATGACCGTGCCGTATGTGGAGTTGTCCATGTTGCTACCGGGGGTAGCGTACACGCCATCGTAACCCAGTAGCTTCATCACAACCGTAGACCTTGAGTCGATGTTACCCGGCTCGTTGTACACCCGATTGGCTTCCCTTACAAGGCCTCTCTGTCGAGCCTCCATTGCACTGGCCTCGCGCATCTGCTTCCGAAGCACTTCGTCGGAGGCGTCCAAGTCTAACTGTACGTTACCAAAGAACTCGTCATACCGACCCAAAGCCCTAGTCACCCTAATGAAATCAGACATCTCAAACTCATCCTCTTTTCGGGGCCCATCAAACTCTCTGTAAGAAGTACTGTTGACATCCCTCAACGCGTCGTGCAACTCCTTGCTTGCCGGAGCAAGGTTGTAGTCGCGGGTGTCTACGGCTGTGACGTCGCGGTC
>MDSX01038428.1_pt1 | contig 14334 bp, 11 predicted proteins | sample 811141 | NCBI WGS metagenome assembly MDSX01 (sample SAMN05326642, study PRJNA326480) | marine metagenome | isolation source: seawater | place: Atlantic Ocean: South East | collected 2010
AAAAAGAGAAGCTGTTCAGTCTTATATGGAAAATAAGATCAAGCAGTCTAACTTTGTTAATACAGCCTCAGACCTTTTGTATGATTACATTCAGTACGGTAATTGTTTTGCTACAGTTTCATGGGAAGAAAACTATCAAGAGAAAGAAGACGAGAACTTAGTAGTAAACTACATAGGCCCAAGAGTTGTACGAATATCTCCTTTTGATATTTGTTTTAATCCTACAGCTTCAACATTTGAAAAGTCACCTAAGATTATCAGGTCAATAAAAACCTTAGGTGAAATAAAGAAAATGATTGAAGAAGACCCTACTAAAGAATACATGAAGGGTGTCTTTGATAAGATGATGGGAGCTAGAGCAGCAGTAAAAAGTTCAGACACACAACACAAAGCTGATGGTTTTATTGCTGATGGTTTTACTTCTATTGAACAATACTACGAATCTAACTACGTAGAGGTTCTTACATTTTACGGTGACTTCTATGATGAAGACAAGGATAAGCTTCACGAAGATAGAATTATTACTATAGTTGACAGAGCTTATGTTTTAGCTAACGAGGAAAACCCAAGTTACTTAGGTCACTCTCCTATCTATCACGCAGGGTGGAGACCAAGACCAGATAACCTATACGCTATGGGTCCACTTGACAATCTTGTCGGTATGCAGTATCGTATAGATCATCTAGAAAATCTAAAGGCTGATGTCTTTGATCAGATAGCCTACCCAATATTAAAGATCAGAGGTGACGTAGAGGACTTTGACTTCTCACCAGCCACACGTATTTACATGGGTGAAGAGGGTGACGTAGGTTACTTAGCTCCTGACAGTACAGCACTAAACGCTGACTTTCAGATACAAGCTTTAGAAAACAAAATGGAAGAAATGGCTGGTGCTCCTAGACAAGCTATGGGTATCAGAACAGCAGGTGAAAAGACAGCCTTTGAAGTTCAGACATTACAAAACGCAGCATCAAGAATATTTGAACACAAGACTGCACACTTTGAAAGAGTATTCTTAGAGCCTATACTAAACGCAATGTTTGAAGTATCAAGAAGAAGAATGAATGTCTCTGACACTGTAAGAGTGTTTGATACACCTACCAACGCTGTAGTATTTAGAACAATAACTAAGGATGACATAACTGCCTCTGGTAAAATAGTTCCTGTTGGTGCTAGGCATTTTGCTGAAAGAGCTAGAAGAGTACAGAGCCTAACCCAACTTTACCAGATCAAACTATCTGACCCTACTGTAGCTGCACATATGTCAGGTAAAGAATTTGCTAGAATACTAGCAGAAGAGTTGGGTGAGCCTACACTATTCTCAGAAAATATAATGGTTCAAGAACAGCTAGAAACTCAGCAAGAAGTACAAGAAGCTGAAATGCAAAATGAAGAAATGTTAGTACAAAAACAGGAGCTAGGAATGTAATGCCGTACAAAAAAGGTAAAGTTATGGAATACAAAAATACAACCAAGAAGAAAAGCAAAAAGAAAAAAGCAAAGAAGACTATGAAAAAATAATGAAAACTGCTTGGTATAAAGACTGTCAAACCCAAGAACAAAAGGATGCTAGAAAACAAGTTGTTATGTCTAGCAGCGAAGGGTTTTTACAGCTTGAGAAAATTCTTGAGTCTATGCTTGAGGATAGACCGACTAGTGCGGATTATAATAATCCAAACTGGTCACACAAAATGGCTGATCGTATCGGCTACAACAGAGCACTAACCCAAGTGCTCGATCTTATTAACCTAAGTAAGGAATAAAATTATGGTATTTACTGATAACACTGCAACCACACAGGATAATCAGAACAACGAGAGTCAAGGGCAAGCAACCCCTACACAGGAATCTTTTCTTGATAAACTCGTACAGGCAAAAGGGGAAAACTGGCGTGACCCTGAAACTCTTGCCAAAGGTAAACTCGAAGCAGATGGCTACATAAAAAATCTTGAAGATCAGTTAGCTAGTATGCGAGAGGATATAAAGAAGCAAGACTATCAGAACGAAATTTTAACCCAGCTTCAGAATAAGGCTACTGAAACTAGTGCAGTAAAGACTGAAGAGCCAAATGATAACACTAGCGTTAACACACAGAATACCACTGGGGCTGTTAACGAGGAAGACCTGAAGAGCCTTGTAGAAAAAACACTCAATCAACGAGAGTTGCAAGCCAAAGTGCAGACCAACTTACAGTACGTTGACAAAGAGCTAGAGGGAAGCTTTGGCACTGAAGCCAAGGCTCAAATTGAAAAGAAAGCTACAGAGCTTGGTATGTCAGTAGATCGTTTACGAGACATTGCTGCTGAGTCACCTAATGCGTTCTTCGCTCTTATAGGTGAGAACAAACGTCCTACTGATCCTATGGTTAGTGGTTCTGTTCGAACTGAGGGTGTTTCAATGCAACCCTCTACGGAAAGAGATTTTAATTATTATCAGAAACTTCGTAGAGAAAATCGTAACTTGTACTATTCTGCTAAGACGCAACAACAAATGTTCGAGGACAAATCTCGTCTTGGCGATAAGTTTGGTGCATAATTAAAGGAACTTAGACATGGCAATGACCACATCTAATACCTCGTTCCTGCAACGTGCTCAGGTCTACTCATCAGAATTAAAAGACATTCTGCGTGAAGAGATGATGGCACAACGATATGTGCGTATGCTTGATGGTTTTCCTGATGGAAACACTTTCAACATCCCATCTATCGGTCAGGCACAGGTAGACAACTACACTGAGGACAGTGCCGTTACTTACCGTCCATTAGACACAGGTAACTTCACATTCACAGTGGATAAGTATCTTTCATCAGCTACTTATATGACTAAGAAAGCAGAGCAAGACACATTCTATTCTTCAGAATTAATGTCACGCTTTGTACCTGAACAAGAACGTGCAATCATGGAACACTTCGAGACAACAACTCTCGCTGCTCCTGAATCTGGCGTATCAGCTAACTCAGCCGAAGCAATCAACAGTATCTCAATGCGTGTTGGTTCAACAGGTACAGGGGCAGTTGTCTCCTTAAAAGAGTTTGCTTATGCACGTTACGCTCTGAAAAAACAGAACGTTCCAGACAGCAACTTGGTAGCCATCGTTGATCCGTCTGTTGAGTACACACTTAACACATTGAGCAACGTAATAAACGTGTCAAACAACCCACGTTTTGAAGGACTAGTTCGTGACGGTATAGCAACTGGTATGCGTTTCATTGCAAACGTATATGGGTTTGACGTATACTGCTCAAACTTCCTACCAGACGCAACCGACAACGCACTACCAGACTTAGCTGGTTCGAATGTTGACTATTCATCTACCAATGGTAAAGTCAATTTGTTCTTCTCAGCAGACCAGTCTGTAAATCCATTTGTGGGTGCGTTTAGACAGCAACCTCAGGTTGACTACGACTACAACAAAGATCACCAACGTCACGAGTTTGTAACAACTGCTCGTTATGGTGTCAAGTTGTATCGTCCTGAAAACATGGTTCGTATTGTTACGAAACCAACAGTAGCGTAAGGGGGTAGACTAATGAGTTATGTAAACGCAGACGGTCTAGAAGTTCTTACCGCAGGTGAACAGGGAACTGCTGCAAAGCGTGGTACTTCTCTTTCAAGTCAAAAGAAATCATTGGTGATGACAATCACAGGAACAGAAGTTCCTTCATCTGTGGCAACTCCACAAGATCACGATGCTTTCATTCCAGCAGGTTCGTACATTACTTCTGCTAGTCTTATTGTCACAACAGCTTTCACCTCAGGTGGTTCAGCTACATTGACAATAGGTACTTACACTCAAGCTGGTGCTGCAGTTGATGCCGATGGTATTGACGCAGCGGTTGCTTTGGCTGCTATCGGTGCAGATAAAGCAGTAGCTTGTGATGGTGCGGCAGTAGGCGGTACAGCAACTGTTGGTGGCGCAGATGTTTATGTCGAAGCTATCTATGGCACAGCAGCATTTACTGCTGGTGAAGCCAAGTTAGTTATAGAATACATCGAGCCTTAAAAGCTTTGGGTGTTCCTTCGGGAGCACCCTTCACTCACTCAATATTGGATAGTACATAATGAAAAGCACTCTTCTACAAGTAGTACAATCTATTTTATCTGACATGGATTCAGAGAATGTAAATAGCCTTTCTGATACAGTGGAAGCTCAACAAATAGCTTCGGTAGTAGAAGATACTTATTTCAATATAATTGCAGCTAGGGATATACCTGAACATAATAAGTTAATAGCTTTGGTTTCTTTGTCTGATAATGCAAGACCAACACACTTTACCTATCCTGCAAGAACAAAAGAACTAATAAGACTAGACTACAATATAGGTACAGCATCTAGTCAAGACTATAGAGAAATAGTCTATGTGTCTCCTCTAGAGTTTATAGATAGAATGAGCGAGACAGATTTAAAGGTAACTACTGTTGATCAGTCTATGGAACTTTTTGTAGCAAATGATACAGACCCTTCATACTATACATCTTTTAACGATAATCATATTATAATGAACTCCTATGATGTTTCAGTAGAAGCACATTTAGCTGCAAATAAAACTAGAGCTTTCTGTTCTATTTACCCAACCTTCAGTCAAACAGATAGCTTTGCTATAGACTTGGATCAAACACTAATGCCTCTACTTTTAGCAGAAGCTAAGTCAACTTGCATGAGTTTATTTAAAGGTGGTTCTGATCCTAAAGTTGAACAGTCTGCACGTAGACTAAAGTCTTACGTACAAAATGACCAGTACAAAAGTAACCAAAGTGCTAGAAATAACTACGGAAGAACTTAATGATAGATATAGAAACTGATACAGTAAACCAACGCTGTGTTATAAAGTCTGACAAAATGGTGTCAGAGATTTATGTGCAAAAAGAAGAAAGCGGCTACAGTTTTTTTAGAGTTAGATTTGAAAAAGGCTCTGTACCTAGCGAGTTATCAGGTAGATACTCTAGTTTAAACAAAGGCAAAGAAGCTGTAGAACATTACCTTAGAAACAAGGTAAAGACTAAAACTGTTCAGCGTAACGAGTACGCAGACCAACGTGAGAAAGAACGTAATGGCTCAAAGCATAAGTCAGAAAGCAGTAAATAATTTTGTAAAAGGTCTTATAACAGAAGCTTCTGAACTTACGTTTCCTGAGGGTGCTTCTGTTGATGAGTCCAACTGTGACCTACGTAGGGATGGTACTAGACGTAGAAGACTAAACGTAGAGTACGAAAGCTCACACGCTTTATCTTCATTTACTTTAAGTAACTCAGAGGTTGTTGCTACAGGAGAGTGGACAAACGCAGGTGGTGATGCAAATAGAGACTTACTTGTTTTACAAAAAGGTTCTACACTTTACTTTTACAACAAAGCTAGTACCCCTTACTCAAACCAACTAATTACTTCCAGAGATATAAGTTCTTACGCTGCTGGAACTAGTGCAATAACTACTACACCTTGTCAGTTTACTAATATAAAGGGTATGCTAGTAGTAACTTCTGCTGCTATGGATACAATAAGGCTAACGATTTCTGGCAATAGTGTGACATCATCAGCTATAACTTTTGAAGTAAGAGACTTTGAGTGGCAGGGTTACGCTGCAGCAGGGAATGAGTACTTTCTTGAAAAAAGCATAAGTGGTAGTTTACCATCTAGTATTGCTAACGGTCCTAGACTGTATGATGCTTACAACTCAGGATGGGGTTCGGTAAATAATGGTATTGCATCAGCACTAGCTGGCAACGATGCTTTTACAACTCACATTACTCAAAGTGGTGGTCTTCTACAACCACCTTTAACACATCCTTGGTTTTCAGGTAAAGACTCTAGTAATGTCCAAAACAGAGCAGAGTTTCTTAAAATAGATGGTGGTAGATCTTTAACTGCAAATGGTAGGTTTGTTCTAAACTTTTTCAATAAACAAAGAATAGCAGCTTACAACACAGAGCCTAGAAAATTTTACACACTGCAAGGGATTAATGACGAAACAGAATCATCTAGGTTTCAAACTTGTGAAACATTCTCAGGTAGAGTTTTTTATGCTGGATTAAACAGTTCTAAAAACTCAGGTGCTATACTATTTTCTAGAATTGTAGATGATCAAAATGATTTAGGTGAGTGCCACCAACGTAATGACCCTACGTCAGAAAACTTATCTGACTTATTAGACAATGACGGTGGTGTCATAGAGATACCAGACGCTTACAACATTCAAAAACTTTACGCTTTTCAGGGTGCTCTATTTGTTTTTGCTGACAACGGTATATGGCAAATAAACGGTGTTGATGGTGTTTTCAGAGCCACAGAGTACTCAGTAAATCAAGTAAGTAAAGTAGGAATACTTAACCAAGGTACTTTTGTTCAAGCAGACGGTGTTCCATTTTGGTGGTCAAAGTACGGTATACACACACTACAGGCTGATACTGTAACAGGTCAAAGTTCTCAACAAAACTTAACAATACCTACTATACAAACATTTTGGAACGAGATAACTGACGCTCAAAAAGCTAAAGTTATAGCTTGTTATGACAGTGTAAATAAGAGGCTATACTGGGGTTATCCTAATGCAGGTGAAAGTGTAGCTTCTAAAATAAATAACTTCTTAATATTAGATATACCTCTTCAGGCTTTCTTTCCTTGGAAAATATCTGATGAAGCCTCTAGCTCTGACGCTATAGTAGGTTTAGCTTACTACGACACATATGCACAAGCAGCAGGTGACCCATCCATTGTACTGATTTGCAGAGATGGGGCAACTAATAAAATTACTATGGGTCACTTTAGTGGTGTAACCTTTTTGGATTGGGGTAGTGCAAACTACTCCTCTTTTGCTGAAACAGGGTACGATTTTATAGGCGATGCTGTTCTAAAAAAGAACGCACCTTTTATTGTTACTTACTGTAGGGTGACAGAGACAGGGTTTACAGGTAACGAAACGGATGGTTACACTGCTGTAAGACCTTCTGGTTTAACTGTTGCAGCCTCTTGGGATTTTGCTGAAGACTTTGGTACAGCACAAGAAGTTTACAGATTGAAGTACCCATTGTTTCCTAATAGTGGCAACTTAAATGACTTCAACTATCCTGATGATGTCATAACATCAAGGATAAAGATACGTGGACATGGACGATCCATGAGAATTAGATATGAAAGTGTACAGGGTAAAGACTTTATACTCCTAGGTTGGGGTATGCTACAAGGAAGGAACCCTAGGTATTGATAGAATCAAAAAACCTTTTTGGAATAAAAGGCAAAAATTTTGATGTAAGAATAGAGTATAACGAAGATTACGTAATTGTTCACTTACCTAAAGTAGAAGTCTTTAATAAAAGCTCTTTTCTAGAAATGAAAAAATTGTTGGAAGATTGGTTAGATTTCTTTAAAACTTTAGGTAAAGAAACCATTTTTGCAGCAGTAGAGATAGGAACTAAAGAAAACAAACTAGCTAGTATGCTAAATTTTAAATACGCAGGACGTTCTGAAAATATGAACGTATACATTTACGGAGAGTAAAATGCCTCAAGCAATACCAGTCATAACAGCAGTAGCAACTGTTGGTGCAGCAGCTTATAGTGTTAGTGAACAAAGAAAAGGTAGAAAAGCAAATCAAGAGATTGCTAGAAGACAGCAAAGACAACAAGCTTTAAGGGCTGCAAGATCAAGAAGAATGGCATTTAGAGAACTACAAATAAAAAGAGCACAAGCACAAGCATCTCAAGCTGCTCTAGGTTTAAGTGGAAGCTCTGGTGCTGCAGGTGGTCTAGCTAGTTTAACTTCTCAATACGGAGCTAACTTAGGTTACGGTTCTTCTATGACAGCTTTATCAAGAGAAATAACTGGGTTTAGTTCTATAGCCCAAACTGCTCAAGCTAATGCTCAAACAGGAATGGCAGTTTCAGGGTTAGGTTTAGCAGCTTTTGATAGAAGACAACAACTTCAATCTTTATTTAGCTAGGGTATAACTAGTGATAACATTCCTAAATCAAATATCTAGCGGAATTACTTTCCTAGGTGATGACAAAAAACCTGCAGTCAAAGAAGAACAGGATGCACGTTCACCTTCTGTAGAAAGAAGAGAGTTAGCTGTCATTGGTGCTACAGGTAAAACCATAGAAGCATCAGAAAACGTACCTGTTGAGATATCTAATAAAGTAAATCAAGCTTTATCTACTACAGTTAACAACTACACTCAAGAAGCTACTGATGTAGAGATGGCAGTAGAACAGCTAGAAGATCAAGCACAAAAAGGTGCTGATCTAATGAGCATAACTGATTACTTTGATAACAGCTTTCATGCTATGGATAATCCTTACTTTACAAGAGCAGAAAACCTAGCGTCTATAAAGTATCAAATGACTGTAGAAAAGATAACTGATGCAATACAGGTCAGGACTGCTGACACAACTGCAGGTTCAGTAATCAACTGGTTAGACAGGTATCTACTAAGGCAACTACCTATAGGTGCTTTTGAAGATTTTACAAGAAAAAGAAAAACTGTATCTGAAGAATTTGCTAGGGCTATCTCAGGTGATATGTCAGTCAAAGACTTTGAGACATTCTTAGATGCAAGAGTAGATGAGTATCTAGAGCAAGGTTTCTTCTTTGGTGAAAACCCTGAAGCTCTCAAAGACTTACTGTATACAATAGAAAAGTTTGGAACTGATGACGGATTAGATGACGCTCTCATAGGTGCTGTAGATTTACTACCTTTCGTTGGCTTAGGTGTTTCTGCAGCAAGTAAAACAGTTAAGGGTGCTAAACAAATCAATCAGGCAAGAAGAATATCTAGAACTTTAAACAGAATATCTAGATCACCAACGCCAGCTACTAGAGCAGGTGCTATAAACGGACCTGATGCAGCTACTGAAGTAGCAGAAAACATAGCTAGAGTTTCAGATGAACCAGAAAACCTAGCAAACATGGGTCCAAGCTTAACTGATCCAGTAGGTGATAATGCTCCTGTAAGACCTTTGGGTTCAGCAGCTACATTCAACCACACTGCTCAACAACTTACAGACGAGACATTTGCTTACCTAAGAAGGGCAGTAGGTGACATCTATGACGATGAACTTGTAACTAACTACCTAGCCACTAGAGTAGCAAGTTTGTCTGAAAGCTTGAACAGAGGTGTCATAGACATTAAGCTAGACACTGACACAGAGAAGCTAACAGTACTACTAGGACATCCTAGAACTGGTAGAGCTATGACAAGGGAAGCAGCAGAGCGACACGCAGAGGACTTTCCTGAGGCTACAGTAGTTGCTATTAGTGAGGATGCAGGAGCTTACGCTATACAGGTAGATGAAGTTATCAAGATGGATGACTTTATAAAGACTGACAAGTACGCACAGTTACAAAAAGTAGAGGGTGTAACTGGTAAGATATTTAGAAAGATATTCCAAAGGCTACCTACCTCAGGCTCACACTTGATAGATAATGCTGATGCTACAAACCTAGCTTATCGCTCTGAGGGTGCTGCTGTAAGACTTAATCAACTAAACGCACCAATGATTAAGAAAATAAACAGTATGTCTGCTAGAGAACTAGACGATGTAGGTGATATACTTACTAGATTACAGTCTAGAGATGAGGCTTCACATAGAAGATGGTACACTGAAGACGAGTTTGTAGAAAGATGGAGAGCAGACCATCAAGGTAGGCTACCATCACAAAAGGTTTTAGATGGGTACAAAGCTTTAGTAGACCTGTCAGATCACACCTACCATGTCAGAGCAGTCAGTATGATTAGAAGACTGCACAATAATAACTTCAGAAGAATAACAGTAAACGTAGGTGGTGAAGAAAAGTTCTTGGCAGGTAAAAGAAAAGATTCTTTACCTTCAGATGTCACAGAATTTATAGATGCTGAGACAGGTGTAAGATTTACAAGGGCAGAATACGATGGACCGATAGCTAATGTCTTTGAGTTAGACATGGACATAGGTGGTATTACTCATGTAGTTGACACAAGGACAATAAAACCTCTTGAACCCGAAGACGTTTTAGGTTATAATGCAGGTGGAAGCCGAATCAATCCAGAAGCTAGTGACTTTGTAGTCTTCTTGGATGCTGACGGTAAACCACTCAAGGTTGCATTGTCAGCAAGTTCTTCTAAATCTGCTGCTCTTGCTAGAGAACAGATGAACAACATCTACAGTGCTATGAAAACAGGGAACTTGACCAACGCTATTGTAAGATCAAACAATAAATGGAACCCAGAGTTACAGACAGTAGAAGACTTTGATGCTTTTCTAGCTGATAATGGTCTAAGGCTAGACACTAATGACATACAAATATCTACAAAGAGAAGAGATGAGAGTGTATTTTCTACAGGAGATGACGCTATAGTTCCAAACGGAACCTCATACACTGAGTTTGGTATGTTTGCTAACAGAAGAAACGACAGGCCACTCATGCACTTTGGCGGTACTGTGACTGCAAACGATAATCCTATCAATTCTATCTTAAACCAAGCAAACACAGAAAGTAGAAGACTAGCCTTTTCTAACTACAATGACGCTATACAGGTTTCACTAGGTAAGAAGATCAAAGAAATAGCTGATCCTAATAGTTCTGACGTAGACTACAGAAAATACTACAGAAACGCAGAGCAATACCTTGGTGATCCTAAGAAAGTTAGTGATCCACTAGTAAGAAAAATATTTGAAAGAAAGAAAATAACAGATTTAAGGCTGGGTGCAGAAGGTTTTGGGGATGCTTTTGCTAATCGTATGTCTCAGGATATGTCAAATATTATCTACGACACTGCTGGTATTAAGTTCAATGCAAGTAACCCTGCTCACGTACTGACTAACTTCGGTTTTAAGACAACATTCTTACTTGATCCTTTTCAGTTCTTACTTCAGTCTGCACATTCAATAAATATTGTAGGTATGGCTGGCTTAGATGACGGTATCAAAGGTGCTGTCATGGGTAGGTTTCTCCTTCAGTCTCTAAAATTAGACGGAAGAGAGTTAGACTTGATGGTTAACCGTATGGCTACACAGTTTGGCTATACAGCAGATGAAATGAAAGAGATACGTCAACTCTTTGTGGACTCAGCAAGGTACGAGATTGACCCAACAAACTTAGTAGAGGGTTACATTGACTCATCCAACTCTGTATCCAGAGGAAGATCAAAGAGAAGCCGTGTTGTAGGTAACTCTGTAGGAAAAGTCTGGGAAAAAACTATGAACTCAGGTATGTTCTTCTTCAACAAAGGGGAGCAAATTTCTAGGGTTACTGGGTTTGGTGCAGCAGTTAGGAAATGGAAGAAAGAAAACCCTGATCTGTCTATTTTGTCACCAGAAGGACGTTCTTGGGTAACAAACAAAGAGCAAGCCTACACTCTAAACATGACAAACATGAGCAGGGCTGACATACAACAGGGTATACTAAGAGTACCTACACAGTTTTACAGCTATATGCTAAGATCATTTGAAGGTGTGTTCATTGGTAAAGACCTTAGTGATCTTGAAAGAATTAGACTAGCTGCAATGATTGGTCCGTTCTACGGTATGACAGGTATAGGTGCTACATCTTTGACATCTTCTACAGTAGATGCTTTGAACGCTTACTTACCAGATAGCTTTCAAGTAGAAGAAGGGTCTGACGCTTTTAGATTAATAAAGAATGGTCCTATAGACGCTATCTTTGCTTGGGCTGATGACACTCTACTAGGTGACGCAGCACCAGAAGTTTCTATAGCAAGCCGTGTGTCGTTAGGTGACGGTGTTGTAGATACTTACAGAAACTATCGTGATGCCAATGTGTTTGAAATCATAGGTGGTGCTGGCGGTGGTAAAGCAGGTACAACTTTAGTAGACTTTGCACAAACCCTTGGTGCTATAAAACGTGGTGATGATGTCTTACTAACAGAAAAAACTGTAGAGTTATTTAGAAACTTAAAATTCATAGATAACGCAGCTAAAGCCTACGGTGTTTTTAGACACGGTATCTACACATCCAAGACAGGCGCTAGAGTAGACGCTAACTTCACTAAGATGGACGCTTTGTTTGCTGCCTTAGGTATACCACTAGAGGAGGTACAACAGGTTTACGACTCAAACGCTGTATACTACAACACTAACAGAACATACAATAAAATATCTAAAGAAATAGGTCCACGTATAGACCTGTTTTGGGATAAGGTAAACGAGGGTGATGCAGAGAGAGCCAAAGAAATACTAGACAGTATACATTTATCTGTCAGTAGGATCAACGGACTACCTGATGAGCTTAGAGATAGGCTAAGAGAACAAGTAATGAACGGTTTCAAGAGTAAAACAACTTGGGAACGTGTCAAACAGCTAAGACGAATGGGTCTTGAAACAGAAGCAGAACAGTTACAAGAAATTACGAGGTAATAATATGGGCGTTTTAAACCCTACACTAGAAAGTCAAGTTGCATTTGAAGCTCCTGTACAAGCTCCAAGAGAATACAATGCGCTTACTGACATAGCTAAACTAGCCACAGGCTTTACTAAATCTTTACCAACTACTACTGCTACATCAGCAGACAGAGCAGTACTAGCTAACTTTGGTAATGAAATAAACGCAGCAAGAGATTTAAAAGAGCAAGGTAAACCTTACAAAGTACGTCTAGAAAATGCAGCTATTGCTGCAGTTAGTACTTTAGGTAAGAATGTTCCAGACGATTTAAAGAATCTTTATCAAAATGTTTCTGGAGTTTCTTTTGACTCTTTAGGTGGTGATGATGACTACATGGAAGACACTGCTAGAATGAATATGTTAGAATCAGAGAAAGGTCAATCTCTATACTTAGCAGTAAAAGCTTCTAACACTGGTTTTACTAACGAAGAAATAGAAGATGAAGTGTTGTCTATACTAAATGAAGAAGCTTTTTTACAAGCTGCTGTTGAAAGACAGAGACTTAAAGCAACCTTAGGTATGCCTATTGAAGCTACTCCTATAGTAGAAAGCATACAAAACGATTTTAACTTACTTACACTAAAAGTAAAAGAGTATCAAGCTGATAATATAATAACTAGGGATGAATTTTTGTCTGCTAGTACTTCAGTAAAAAGTTTGATAGCTTCTAAGTATGCAGGTATGGAGTCTAATGCACAAGTAAAATCTGTGATAGACCAAATGAACGGCTTACTAGATGACATAGGTAAGGGTGTATCTACTGATCCTTTAGACGTACAGCTTGACGCTGTTCAGGTGGCTCTTTCAAAAGCTGGATTTAATCCTGCAACCATAGCTGTTACACGATCTATGATAAAAACAAACCCTCAGTCATTTAAAGATACTTTACTTAAAGGTTTTGAAACAGCAGAAGATAAGACTTGGGTTGATGCTTTGGTAAAAATGTGGGATGCACCAGCAGGTTCAAAAATAGAGGACATCTTTGACACTGGTAGACCTGAGATACAAGACAATCCTAAACCTTTAGAAATACCTACTATAAAAACTACTGATCCCGAAGAGTTGTCAGCAGTGGTTGGTAACATGAGTAAGATAATATCTTCATCAAACCCTAATAATATTAGGAATAGTGAGCAAGCTAGAAACCAATGGTTTAATGCTACAAATACACTAGCAACTATAATAGCAAACACTGGTGGTGATACCTTTTTAGGTGAAAAGTTATTAGAAAGTTTTGCGTCTAAGAGTATGTTAGATAACTTAAAGGTTGCTGGAGATTTAGACAAACCTAATGCTGAACAAACTAGTGCTTTAATTATGACAGCCTTAGGTCATCAGTATGAAAACGCAAGAACAAAAATACAGCAGACACTAGCTGCAGGTGACGGTCAATTCTTGTTTATGAAAGGAAAAAGAGGTGAAGAAAAACTTGTAATAGACATCAGACCGCTTAGAGAAAACGTAAAGAATGGTTTAGTTCCTCAAGGTGAAAGAAGATTAAAGGAAATAGAAAGAGTTGTAAAAGGTATAGAGGAAGCTGGTGGATTAGAACAATTCTTTAGAATGAGTGAAAGAAGAAGAGAAGAAATACTTCAAGGTTCAACCTTTGAACGTATCTTCAATGTAAAATTTGGTGATACTTTTAAACTATATACAACCTTACAATCTATAATAAAAAAAGAAGACGCACTAGATACCTACGGATTTACAAGTGAAGTTCTAAGAATAATAAACAGTACATCAGGAGGACAACCTGTTGTAGGACCACCTCAGGAAATTGGTGAAGCACCAAAACCAGTAGAGTACACAAGAGATAACCCATACATATTTAAAGAAGGAATAGGTGAAGCTAGTGCGAAAATTGCTTTTGATAATCTTCCTATCGGTTCTGTTTATATGGACCCCTTTGATGGGGAATTTTATAGGAAAGATAAGTGATATGCCTAGCAGTTGGAACACAGGTG
>MDSX01094960.1_pt1 | contig 14324 bp, 13 predicted proteins | sample 811141 | NCBI WGS metagenome assembly MDSX01 (sample SAMN05326642, study PRJNA326480) | marine metagenome | isolation source: seawater | place: Atlantic Ocean: South East | collected 2010
GCCTTAAATTCCTCGGAATGTAGTGACTTAGCCAAACTGGACCTCCTAGACTATTCTAACATATCAATTTGTCCGGAGTATATAGGGGGCTAGATTGGAAAACGTTGTAGTTGCTGTAAAAAACAATTCACCAATTCGAGTTAAAGATTTAGCAAGTGTAAATATAGGGCCGGGATTTAGAAGAGGTGTATTAGACAAAAATGGCGTTGAGTCTGTCGGCGGTGTAGTTACCATGCGTTTTGGTGAGAACCCAAAAGAAGTCATCGATAATGTTAAAGAAAGACTTTCTATCGTAGAAAAAGGGCTTCCTAAAGGGGTAAAGTTGGTTCCCTTTTATGATAGGACTGAAGTTATAGAGAGAACAATTGGTACAGTATATTCTGCCCTAGGACAAGAAATCATAATTACAATTATAGTAATTCTCTTGTTTTTACTCCATTTCAAATCGTCAATTTTGGTTTCTTTAACACTTCCATTTGGAGTTGGAATCAGTTTTATTTTGATGAAGGTTTTAGGAATAGACTCTAATGTAATGAGTTTGTCAGGGCTTGTAATTGCTATTGGCTCAATGGTTGATATGGGTATTATTATAACTGAGAATATATATTCTCATCTTGCTCAGAATCCTAATGCATCTAAGAAAGATAGAATTGAAATTATTGTAAAATCAGCTCGTGAAGTTGGGCCAGCAATTCTAACTGCTGTTGCAACAACCATCGTCACATTCCTACCCGTTTTTGGACTCGAAGGAAGTGAAGGAAAATTATTCGGACCACTAGCTTGGGCCAAAACACTAGCAATGTTCGGATCAGTCTTAGTAGCAATTATTCTTGTTCCGGCTTTATCAGCATACCTTTTAAAAGGAAAACTAAAACCCATAGAGAAGAATAAAGTTAGTCTTTTTATTGTGGAGAAATATAAGCCAACCCTAAACTGGATGCTTGAAAATAGAAAAATATTTGTCATTTTCCCTACAATTATATTCTTGTTAGGTATGTTTGCTTATTCTAAGCTTGGAAAAGAGTTTATGCCCTCTTTAAATGAAGGTGAAATCCTATATATGCCTGTAACAACTTCTGATGTGAGTATGACAAAGGCGAGAGAACTTTTAGCTTATACTGATAAAAAATTAAAAGAACATCCTTTAGTTGCTGATGCTATTGGAAAATTAGGTAGAGCAAATACCGCAATTGACCCCGCACCCGTAGCTATGTTTGAAACGGTAGTTAAGCTTGTACCCAAAGAAGAGTGGCCTGATGGAGTCTCTATCTATGACATAATGAGTGAACTTGATGGAGAACTTCAGGTTCCGGGTCTTGTAAATGCATGGCTTTTTCCAATTGAGAATAGAATAGCCATGATCTCGACGGGAATTAAAACTCAAATTGGTATTAAAATATTTGGTGATGATCTAAAAACTCTTGAAAGCATCGCTTCAAAGATAGGTAAAGAAGTTGAGAAAGTTAAAGGTGCTTATGGTGTTTATGCTGAACAGATTACAGGAAAGCCTTATATTGAATTTGATATTGATCGAGTGGCAGCCAGTAGATATGGGATTAATACAGGAACAATTAATAAGATTCTACAAACTGCTGTTGGTGGAATGACTATTGGCCAATTTTATGAGGGGCGAGAGAGATACCCAATACGAGTAAGGTATAAGAAAGAACTTAGAGATAGAATTGATGAGCTTAAAAAAGTTCTTGTGCCTAGTCCATTGGGTCAGCATATTCCACTTTCAGAGCTTGCAGAAATTCAAGTAGTAACTGGCCCTGCCGCAATACAGTCTGAGAATGGAATGCTTAGATCACTTGTTCTTTTAAATGTTCAAGGCAGAGATTTAATTGGTTTTGTAGAAAAGGCAAAAGAACATATAGAAAAAAATGTAGAGCTTCCTAAGGGGTATTCGATTGTTTGGGCTGGACAATATGAGAGTCAGGTTAGATCAAATAATAGACTTATGATGTTAGTGCCTCTTGCACTACTAATAAATCTTGTCCTTATTTATTTTGGTGTTAAGAATTTAAGAAATGCTGCAATTATCTTTAGTGCTGTACCAATTGCTTTTGCTGGTGGATTAATTCTTCTTTGGATTGGAGGGTTTAATACTTCTGTTGCTGTTTGGGTTGGATTTATTGCTCTTTTTGGTATTGCTGTTGATGATGGTGTTGTCATGATGACGTATCTTCAAGAAGCAATAAAGACCCATAAACCAAAAGATTGGGATGGCTTAAAAGAGTGTATTTTAGAAGCCGGCTCAAGAAGGATTAGACCTCTTGTTATGACAACAACAACTACAGTTGTCGCCTTAATCCCAATTATGTGGTCAACAAGTACTGGTAGTGAAGTTATGAAACCAATGGCCATTCCTACCCTTGGGGGAATGTTAGTTGAGTTGGTTACTTTGTTCATTGTACCTGTTGTTTATTCATACTTTGAACAAAGAAAAATAGAAAATGAAAATTTGGTAAGTTAATTAAATACTATGGAGGTATATATGTGTCCAAATTGTGAAAAGAAATTATCATTAAAAAAGTCATTCTTGGTATTAAGTGTAGTTGCACTTGGATTATGGGGAATGGAAAGCTATGCATCTGGAAACCATGGAGGTCATGACCATAGCAAAATGAAGCACTCAAAGATGGATCATTCCAAAATGGATCACTCTAAGATGAAAAAGGGTGATAGGAAGTCTTTGTCGGAAGCTGCTAAGAAATCTGTTATTTCAGCTTTGGAAGCTAATGAAGCTCTCCATAACTCGTTTTTTAAGTACGATGCTAAAGCTGTTGAAGCAAATGCAAAGAAATTAAAAAATGCAATTAATGCTATAGAAGATAAAGATGTTACAAAGCTTCTAAACTTCTCTAAAGGAAAACTTTCTGAAATTAAGGCTTCAAATGACAGAGAAACTAACAATAAGAACTATCACCTTGTATCAATGGCCCTAATCCACATTGTTAATAAGTATGATGTGGGTTCAAAGTACAATGCTTATTCTTGCCCAATGGTTAAGAAGAAATGGGTACAAAACAGTAGTAAAATGGCAAAGGTTCATAACCCATATGCACCAAATATGCCACATTGTGGGTCTAAAGACACAACTCACTAATACCATAATTATTGAGTTTATACGCGCAGGAGATAATTGGGGGTGGTTTCGCGAGAAGTTAGCCCCCTTTACTAGTACTGAGATGAATTTATCTGTTTCGGCACTTTCTAATCTGTTGTTTATTTAAGGAAGTAATCAGAATCTAGTGTTAAGTAAATTGAAGGCTATAACTCTTTTAAATTATAGTTAAATTATTACTTGACTAAACAAGATACACGTTGATAAATGTGTATACATGATTGGAAGATTCTTTTCACTATTCATTTTGATTTCATTTCTATTCAGCTCATTTGCTGAGTCGAATGGCATCCATGAACTTACCTCAAGTGATGAGTCTAAAATTTCTAGTGTAGGTTCCTTTTCAACAGCTTCTGAGATTGTAAGTACAGATTGCGAAGACTGCCAAGAAAATGACTGTGGAGACCATACGGAGCATTGTTCTCATCATTGTAGTGGTTTGCATAATATTTCCCCAGCCCAGAGTCAGGCTTCACTTAAAAGTCCTACAGGTATTAACAATAAAGTCCTTTGGTATTACAACCACCACTATAAAACCCCATTTCTTGATCCGGTTTTAAAGCCTCCGATGTTCTCTTAATTAGATTTTAGATTCTTTATAAGCATCTATGCGTATGCTTACTTAGAATAATTGCTAACTAATTAGGTGAATTTTAATGAAATTTTATAAAAATTTAGCTTTTATAACTGCATTGCTTGTAGATGCCAGACCTCAAGCGGCAATGGCAGATAATAGAGTTAACTCTTTGAGCAATAAGCATAAATATGATTTTGATTACTTTAAGATGTTAGAGTGGGAGAGACCTCTCGCCCCCTCATATAAAAAAGGAAAAATGAAAATGAAGAATAGTTTATTAATCGTCTTTATTAGTATTTGTACATTTAATACTTATGCAAAATGTAACCTTAAAAATTCAAATGATATCTTAGAGCTAGTTAAAAAAAACCATCCAAGTATCACTTTTAACGAAGCAAAGGGAAAGGCCCTGGAATCTACTATAGAAGTTGCAGGACAAAGACCTAATCCTGAGTTAGATGCCGAGAGTACTGTTGGTGACTCAGTTGAGGGAAATATTTATCGTACTTCTGTTTCTCTAAAGCATACTTTTGAGCTAGGCGGAAAACGTGACTCAAGGATTAATGTTGCAAGAAATACATTTAAGACTGGCATGGCCGTAGCAGAATTTGAAAACCAACAAACTATAATTGATACAGTCATTAAACTTCACCGTTTGAGACAAGTATATGAGCTGATCCCTCTTTATAAAAAGTCCTTAGATGCATTCAATAAAATTCTAAGAACTATCAAGAAGAGAAAGTCTCTTTCTCCTGAACAACAGGTAGAAGGTGAAACTCTTGAATTAGCTGTAAATGATTATAAGCTTAAAATCTCGCAGCTTAATTCTGAAAAAATGAATCTAACAACTCATTTGTCTTTCTTTATGGGAGCAAACTGTATTATCCCACGAAACGCTCTTCCTTTTACTGTAAATTTAAGTGAGAATTTTAATAGTGATATACAGGTTGAAAACTACTCAAAGCTTAAAATAGCATCACTTGCTTTGGAGTTGGCAAAATCGAACTTAGATTTAGAGAAATCTAATAGTTACCCAGATCTTCAGATTGGGCCAACTTATGAATATGAAAAACTTAATGTCAGCCAAACAAACGCTGTCGGTATTGCGCTAACAATGGACTTGCCAATACTGAATATTAATGGGGGTGGTAGAGCAAAGGCATCTAAAGATGTTTTGGCCGCAAGCCTGAACTTGAGGAACATTAAGCAAGAAAGTAAGTTAGATATTCAATCGTGGGTTCAAAAGTACAACCAATATAAAGATTCACTAAAAACCATTGCAAATAAAGAAAAATTAGAAAAAAAGCATGAAAAAATTGAATCTCTATTTAAGAGAGGAATTATTTCTACATCACTTGTAATTGAGTCACACAGACAATTAATTGAATTTTTTAATACAAGATTTGAATTTGAAAATGGAGCAACAGAAGCTCTTTGGAATATATATAAGTTAAATGGGGAATTTGAGAGTAAAAAACTTTAAAACCTACTAAGGGGGATATTATGAAGTCAAAAATAATACTTATGGCATTTATGTTACTTTCACTGATCGCTTGTAGCGATGGCGAAGAGGGACTAAAAGAACAAACAGGGATACAGACAAAAGAAGAAATTAATGCTCAAAACCAAAACTTACAGGAGTGGGCAGAAAAACTTGAAGTTGACTTAGACAAAAGAAGAACTTTTATCAATGCAGTTGAAGGAGAATTTGAAGGACAGTTTTCCGTTAAAGAATCCACTTACATGATCCGCTTGCTAATTACACCAACTATACCAGAGTATGATGTTGATCGAACTAGAACACTAGCAGAGTTAGAATATGAACTTCAAAACTTAAACTTAAACATTCAAATAATGCAATGGAACCCTAATAGTCAATTATCAGCCGTTGGCTGTGTTTTGCAAAATATTAAGCCTGATTTAAAGAAAGGTATAATGAACTTAATTTCTGAGGGATGCTCTAATACTTATCAGTTATTTCTATCAGATACACCTGATGACGGACAAAATGTAGAGGATCAGGACGTTATGGCGCAGAGCCTTGCCTTGGCAAATCAAATTAAAGATGGATTTATAAACTATATTCAAGAGTTTAAAGGGAAATTGCGTTCAAGTACTAATACTGTGATTTATAACTTTTCTCTTACGAGGATATAACTATGAGGAACTTATTACTGATATCTATACTCATATCTTCTTCATTTTCCTTTGCAAGTCCAGTAGAACTAAAGTTAGAGGATGTTGCTAAGAAGGTCTCTAACGACAATTTTCTTGTAATAGAAAATGCGGAGCGAGTTTACCAAAAAAAAGAAAATATAAAATTTTCTCGTGCTAATTTACTTCCAAAATTAAATATTTGGAATCTACTTAAGCTTCCAGCAGTTTTTGTTGACCCACTTGCTGTTGGAGATATTATTCAAGACTTTGCACCATTTTTAGTCCCATCAAATTGGTTTAAAGTAGCTCAGTCTAAGCATCTTTATAAAGCTAGAAAGGAACAATATAGAGCACTTTGGGCCAATGAAGTTAATACAGCAAAATTACTATTTGTAAGTGTTTATCGTGACGAAGTTTTTGCAAATCTTGTTCTGCAAAAACAAGAAAAATACAAAGAAATAATGCAAATTGCAAAGACAAGAAATATTTTTGGTATTGGAAACTTATTTGCTTACAACTTAGTAAGGGATAGATATCTTTCACTAGTAGAGGATTCGAGAAATCTTGAAAACTTAGTTTACTCAGAGATAAAAGAACTACAGTTTCTAACAGGTATTAATAATGAAGAAGATGTTGTAATTAAAGCTCCATTACTTCCAAAGCTAGAGGGAGCTTCTAAAATTGATTTTTCTAAAATTATATTTAAAGCTATAGAAGCATCTCCCGAAGTCTTTCAGTATGAACATTTGATAAATGCACTTTCTAAAGTGAGAGGACAGATTAACTTTAGTATTTTAGGAACATCTACATTCTCAATGGGTGAAGGAAATGGAGTTTTTGATCATATACCAATTCAGGATGGTCTGGGGTTTGGTATGGGAGCTAGCATACGAATCTCTAAATCAGAGGGAAGAATATTAAAGACGCAACTTAAAGGAACGATAGAGACTATTAAGAGACAAGTAAATGTTCTTGTTAAAGAATATAACTCGTTGATTCATAACTATACTATTACTCAAGAGAGAATTGAATTAGCTAATTCTAATTATGAAGCGATGATGAGTCACATCGCTATTGGCGGAACGCTAAATGTTATGGAAATGGTCGAGATATTAGACAATCTATATGCATCTAAAATATTACTGCTTTCATATCAGTTTCGATTTTCAGATTTAGTAGAGAAGATCAAAAGGATTACTTTTAGTGGTGATTACAGTAGTGGACCAATTTTAAATATAGAGGAGTAAGCTTATGAAAACTAGAAATATCGCATTTTTGATTTTCAGTATTATTCTTATCCAAAATGTATACGCAAGTGAGCGAGTATGCAAGAAAAGGCCCGGGAGTAAAATCCGAATATGTAAAACTGTTAACTCATCTACTGCTGAAGTGACTAGAGTAAAAGGTATTTTAGATTTTGAGAATATTAATCTAAAAATAATGGACGAGGAACTGTTTAGCAAATTTGATGCTGATTATCTTGTTGTTATTAATGATTTCTCACTAAAGATTACTGAACTTAATGATTATATAAAAAATAATATAGGTACACGAAGAAAGAGAAAACGATTAGTTAAGGAGATAAGATCAGCTATGGAAATCGGAGAGTTTTGCTCATCAACACTCGTAGAGAAAGAAATGGTTGAAGAGATTAAGGATAAATGCATTGAAGGCTATTTTGACGTGTGCCCACAATCATTTTCAAATTATCTTGAGAACTCTTATGAAATTCTTAATAACTTAAAGAGTTTATTTGGAAGCACTCACTTAGATGAATCAGAATGTAGTAAATATTATAAACAGGAGATATAAATGAATCGTAAATTAATATTATCAGGAATTATAGTAACTTCTCTTCTTGGATTTAGTTCTTTTGCAGAAGATGGACATGATCATAGTTCTCATGGAACAAAAGAAAAGCATTCTAAAGAGGATAATCATGACCACAGTGATGGGGATGGTCATAATCATAAGAAAAAGAAGAAGAAAGATTCTCATGCTGACCACGATGATCATGGTCATAAAGGACACAGCGAAGATGATGGGCATGATCATGATGAACATAAAGAAGAAGATGGGCATGACCATGGTTCACATGAAGGTCATGGTGGAGGAAAGGCCATTGGAAAAGGAAAAGCTATTGAGGAAGTAGATGAAAAAAAAGGGTTCAAACTTTCAAAAGAGGCTATTAAGACTTTGAAACTAAAACTTAATACAGTAGATGGTTCTTCTTTTAAGATTTCTAAGAAGACTTTAGTGGCATCTAAAAATAAAAAAGGTGTTTACAGGTTTAGAGCCGGATTTTTTAAGTTTATGCCAGCAAAAATCACAAAAGAACTTTCTGATGGATATCAGGTCGAAGTTAAAGGTGTTGATTTTGGAGATCAAATTGTTGTAAACGGTGTTGGCCTTTTACGATTAACAGATGTTTATTCAACAGATAAGTCAGAGTACGGTCACTCACACTAGGAAGTAACATGATTAATAAAGTTATTGAATTCTCAGTAAATAATCGAATGTTTGTCTTTATGGCAACATTGCTACTGATTGTATTTGGTATGAAGTCTTTTCAGGAGCTTTCTATTGATGCTGTTCCAGATATCACCAATACACAAGTACAAATAAACACACAGGTGAAAGGCTTAGTTCCAGAAGAAGTCGAGAGAATGGTAACTTTTCCGATTGAATATTCTATGAATGGAATTCCTGGCGTTGAAACAATTCGTTCAATATCTCGATATGGTATTTCTCAAGTAACTGTTATCTTTAAAGAAGATACGGACATTTTTAGAGCTAGGCAACTTGCTTCGGAAAAACTTCAAAATATTGAACTTCCTGATGGAGTTGTTCCAGAGATGGGCCCTATTAGTACTGGTCTTGGAGAAATCTTTCACTACTCAATTGAAGCTAAGGTTCCTGAAACCGACCCTGAAAAAAGATTGATTCAACTAATGGACTTAAGATCACTTCAAGATTGGTTTATTAAACCAAGACTTCTCACTGTTAAAGGAGTTACTGAAGTCAATACTATTGGTGGATACGAAAAACAGTTTTTTATCCAACCGAATATTCAGGAAATGGCTAAGTATGGTCTTCATTTTGATGATATTGAGTCAGCTATTGAAAGAACGAATCTAAATGTTGGTGGCGGTTATATTCAGCAGACAGGAGAGCAACTTCTCGTTAGAGGAGTTGGCTTATTAAAAAGCATTAAAGATATAGAGTCAGTCGTAGTTAAAAGACTTTCTTCATATCAAGTCATAAAAATTAAAGATATTTCTCAAGTAAAATACGATAAAGAGATCAGGACAGGGGCAGCAACTGTAAATGGCGAAGAGTCTATTATTGGAACAGCATTTATGTTGCTTGGGGAAAACTCTAGAGCTGTAGCTCAAAGAGTGTCTGTAAAGCTTGATGATATAAAAAAAGACCTTCCGCCGTGGGTAAAGCTCAAGGTGCTTTATGACCGTTCAAATATGGTAGATGCTACTCTTGGAACGGTAGAGCATAACTTACTAATGGGGGCAGGACTTGTAATACTATTCTTACTTTTACTTGTTGGTAATATTAGAGCAGCAATTATTACATCTCTTATGATCCCTATCTCACTTCTTATGACCTTTATTTTAATGAAGTGGCAAAATGTATCTGGTAACTTAATGAGTTTGGGTGCTCTTGACTTTGGAATTATTGTTGATGGAGCTGTTATTGTTATTGAGAACTGCGTACATCGACTTCAAGCCAAAGGAAAGATGCTTGGAAGAGAAATGACCAGAGCCGAAGTTAAGCAAGTAGTTATAGACTCAGCTATAGAGATTAGGTCTGCTGCTGGTTTTGGAGAGTTAATTGTTATAGTTGTTTTTATTCCACTTTTTGCTTTAACTGGTGTTGAAGGTAAAATGTTTGGGCCGATGGCGACAACTTTCATAATGGCCTTAGCATCTGCCCTCCTTCTTTCATTTACCGTTGTTCCTGCATTAGCCGCAACATTCTTAAGTGGAAAAACAAGAGATAAAAAACCATTCTTAATGAGTCTTGCTGAAAAGGTATTTAGTCCTACTTTAGGTATGGCACTAAGGGCAAAAAAGTTTGTTCTTGGAATTGGAATAGCTTCAATTGTAGTGGGTGTATTCTTATTTTCAAGATTAGGTGCAGAATTTATTCCTCAGCTTGATGAGGGTGATTTTGCGTTACAATTTATTCGTCCTGCTAACATTAGTATGGAGAACTCGGTAAAATTACAGAGACTTTCAGAGAAAATTGTTTTGGATTTTCCACAGGTTAAAAATGTTTTTGCGAGAACTGGAGCTGCGGAGGTAGCAACAGATCCGATGGGTGTGAATATCTCAGACTCATATGTGATGCTTAACAACAAAGAAGAATGGCCGAAAAATAGTTCTATTACGGACAAAAAGAGTTTGATGAAGGCTGTAAAGGAAAAATTAGATTTACATGTCCCTGGCCAAGTTATGTTATTTTCTCAACCAGTCGAATTACGTTTTAATGAGCTTTTAGAAGGAACTCGTGCAGATGTTTCAGCAAAAGTATTTGGTGAGGATTTGGATAAACTAATAGCATACTCAAAAGAGGTTGCTGAAATTGTTGGTAGCATTGAGGGAGCAGGAGAGGCTGAGTCTGAATCTAAAGGAAAGTCACCTCTACTTCAATATACACCCAAAATGGATGAACTAGCTCAATTGGGAGTTACTGCACGTCCAGTACTAGATGCAATTAACACAGCGATTGGAGGTCGAGAGGTAGGACATGTCTATGATGGAGTACGCAAGTTTCCTATTGTAACCAGGCTTTCTGAAGAAGAAAGAAAAGACATAATGACAGTTAGAAAATTACCTGTAGGCATTGCTGAAGGTCATACTGTTCCCATTGAACAAGTCGCAGATATTGATTTCGTAGAGACCTTCTCGGCTGTAGGTCGAGAAAACTCGCAAAGGCGTATTGCTGTACTTATTAATCCTGAAGTTAGAGATATTGAAAGCTTTGTAAATAAAGCTAAGAAAATGGTTGAAGAAAAAGTAAAACTTCCAGAGGGGTATTACATCGAATGGGGAGGTAGTTTTAAAAACCTTCAAAGTGCCAAAGAAAGATTAGGCGTTCTTGTTCCAATGGCCCTCTTGATAATTCTTGCAATGCTATATGCTGCATTTAAAAACTTCTCTCAGGTGGTGTTAATATTTGCATGTGCGCCAATGGCCTTAATCGGAGGTGTTATTGCATTAAATGTTATGAATATGCCTTTTAGTATATCAGCCGGAGTTGGCTTTATAGCACTTTGTGGAATTAGTATATTAAATGGGGTTGTCCTTGTGACATATTTTAACAGACTAATTTTAGATGGGAAAACACCAGACGATGTCGTTAGAGAAGGGGCCATGAAAAGACTTAGACCTGTTCTTATGACTGCCCTAACCGATATCTTTGGATTTTTACCAATGATGTTTTCAACTGGACTTGGTGCTGAAGTACAGAAACCACTTGCAACTGTTGTTGTTGGAGGAATCTTATCTGCGACAGCACTAACATTGATAGTATTACCAAGTTTATACAGATTATTTATAAAACAAATGCAACCAAATCTATTTAAAGGAGAATTATAATGAAATACCTTATCGCAGTCTTACTAACTATGTTTTTAGCATCATGTGCTCATCATCATAATAAAACTGATCATCATCACCATAAGTATGAAAAACAATGTGCCTATAGCGTAGCTCATGGAGATTTAAAAACTAAAGGCAAAGTAGAATATAAGTTTGAGCACGGGGGAAAAACTTATTACTTTTCGACTAGTGAAAAACTTAATGACTTTAAGAAAGACCTTGAAACCAATATCAAAAGGGCAAATCAGAATTGGGCAGATCGCGGTAGAAGACGCTAAATAGGGTGAATAATGTCAGGAACGCATAATCACTCACATCATCATGGCAGCAAGAACATACTTGTTGCCTTTTTTCTTAATGCTGGTTTTGCAGTTATAGAGTTAATCGGTGGCTACTTAACCAATAGTGTTGCTATTTACTCCGATGCCCTACATGACTTTGGCGATAGTCTTGCTCTACTCTTTTCATATTTTGCTGAAAAATTAAGCCATAAAGATGCGGATAAGAAGTTTACATTTGGCTATCGACGCTTTTCTATACTCTCAGCTCTAATTAATGGAATGATTTTATTATTGGGAAGTATTTTTGTGATTTATGAAGCTTCTCAAAGAATACTGTCGCCAGAAAAAGTATCTCCCGAAGGAATGTTAGGTCTAGCAATATTAGGAATTGCAGTTAATTCATTTGCTGCTTTTAGGTTGTCTAAAGATGATGGCATGAATACAAAAATGGTCATGTTTCACCTCCTAGAGGATTTACTTGGATGGGTTGCTGTATTAATTGTGAGTGTGATTTTACTATTTAAACCTTGGTATATACTGGATTCTATCCTTTCGATTTTGATTTCTTTGGTAATTCTTAGAGGGGTTTATAAAAATTTAATTAAAGTTGGATTAATTTTTCTTCAAAAATTCCCTGATGAACTTGAGTTTGAACAGTTAAAAAAAGAAATAATGGATTTTGATCTTGTGTACGATATACACGCTGTTAAAGGATGGTCTATTGATGATTCGACTTACTATTTACGGTTTCATGTCCTCGTTCCAGAAGAAACAAAGATTGGGACTGTTGATTCATTGAAAATTAAAGTAAAAGAGATTTTAAAGACCTATAATGTTACATATTCAACAATTGAGTTTGAAGCGAAGTGTGAAAAAAATGAATAATCAAATTTATCTATTCGATTTTTATGCTGTGATCATATCAGATTCACTTAACACTGAGATACACTCGCACCTTGCTCATCAGATAACTTTTTCAATAAATGATGAAAAGTTTCAAGTCAAAATGGATGGTGAGATAATAGAAGATAAAGTGTTATTTATACCCTCTGGTAAGCCTCACAAGTTTCTTCAAAGTAACTCCAAATATTTGTCAATATTAATGGATAATGAGTCTTTATTTGAGATCGAAGAGTTGAAAAGGAGAATAGAAAATCTTGATACTTTCCCGAGGGAGCTAGAGGATGTCGTGTCTCTATTTGAGAATCTTGGAATTGATAGCGAAAAAAACATAGACCCTAGAATCGTCAAAATAAAAGAAATGATTGAAAAAGCGGAAAACTTAGAAAATATTAGGTTAAATGAAATCTCCAAAGAAATCTCCTTGTCAGAGAGTAGAACACTTCACCTATTTAAAGAAGAAGTTGGTGTGCCTTTCAGAAAGTATATATTATGGAAGAAATTAAAAAGGGCCATTTCATTGTTTGCTAATAGTAAAGACAAGAAATTCATTGATATTGCCTTAGAGGCTGGATTTAGTGATTCTGCACACTTATCTAAGATTATTAAGTCATCCTTTGGCCTTTCTCCTACAGAAATCTTTAAAAATAGCCAGTTTATAAAAGATCATTAACGCCCTTCAATCTATACTGTATATAGATTAACTAGAGAGGTAGAGATGATTAATGAAACAAAAATTTTAGACTTTAAAAACTCTGAAGTGGAAAAAGTTTTAAGAAGAATTACAAGTGGGCTTACTGAGCAGAAAGATATTGTTAACGCTTGCTACCTTTTTGTTAGGGATGAAATAAAATTTGGCTATAATGAGAGTGATGACATATCAGCTTCAAAAGTTTTAAAAGATGGATATGGACAATGTAATACAAAGTCAAATTTACTACTTGCTCTTCTCCGAGGATCTGGTATTGAGGCCCGCTTTCATGGATTCACTATTGATAAAAGATTGCAATATGGAGCCGTGACAGGAATATTTTATTGGTTAACTCCAAGAGAGATTTTTCACAGCTGGATTGAAGTAAACTATAATGGCAATTGGTTTAATCTTGAAGGCTTTATACTTGATAAAGAATATTTAAGTTCTTTAAAGTCATATTTTAAGAGTAACCCTAAAACTCTTTGTGGTTACGGTGTTGCTAGTAACGATTTTCAGTCTCCTCAAGTTGACTGGAGTGGAAACAATAATACATATATTCAAAAAGAAGGCATTGTTAGGGACTTAGGTGTGTTCGACTCGCCAGATGAGTTTTATGAAAAGTATGGAACAAATCCGAAGGGAATTAAGAAGATACTTTTTAAACTTCTTGTACGTCATATTATGAATAATACTATTTCAAAACTTAGAAAGAAAAAAACACAGTCTAAGGGTGATTTAAGAACATTGTGTAGTATTGAAGATATTGATTCGATCTCAATCTAACTTTTCTTTTTAAAACCATGTGAATAATTACAAATCTGTAATAAGGCTAAAATATGAAAGGACAGTTAAAAATTGAATTTGAGGAAAGCGGGTCAACCCCCTAAATCCGGAATTTTTCGTTACACAGAAACGTCTAGTATCTGAGTCTCGCCACGGCTAAATTTTTCAGTAAACTCTACCGGGCTCA
>MDSX01104965.1_pt1 | contig 14307 bp, 1 predicted proteins | sample 811141 | NCBI WGS metagenome assembly MDSX01 (sample SAMN05326642, study PRJNA326480) | marine metagenome | isolation source: seawater | place: Atlantic Ocean: South East | collected 2010
ACACCTATACCTCCATTTTCTCCACTACCAGCACCACCAGCACCACCACCACCTGAAGCTAACCATTGAGTAGATGTTGAACCTCCATTATTTCCTCCTGATGTATTTGTTCCAGATAAATTAAATGTATTTCCTTGTGTTGAATTACCAGGTGATGCAAATGATCCATTACCTGTTAATGATGAACCACCACCTGAACCACCATCAAAACCTCCATCTAAGTTATTTGGTGGTTCTCCAATTCTACTACCACCTCCACCACCTCCTTTACCTTCATAACTTATTCCATTTAATGTATATGTATTTCCTTGATATTTTATTAATGATGATATACCATTATTAAAACAAGTTTCATTAGGTAATGAACCACTTGTTGTTGTTGTAGAATCTCCACCTTTACCTACACATATATTATAAGTTCCATTTAAAGTTATATTTTTTTGATATACTACACCACCGGCACCACCACCACCTCCAACACTCGCACCACCAGAACCACCACCACCAACTATTAAAATATCACACGTAGTATTTTCTGAGAAATTAATTGTATATTCTGATTGATTTGAATTTCCATTATTTTTATAAACATAAATATCTGATATATCAGCCAATATATTATCCTGTATATCATCAATTTTAAAATTACTTAAATAATTTATATTAGTTATTCTAAGTATAATAACACCAGAACCACCTTTGCCACCATTTGCAATAAGACTATTTCCTGTATAATTTGCACCACCACCACCACCGCCAGAACCAGTATTGGAAATACCATCCTTACCTAAACTTGGTAAATTATAATCTATACCATTACCACCACCTCCTAAACCACCAGAATATGTTGTTGAAGAAGAATTATTACCGCCACCTCCACCACCACCACCAATATAATAATTACCAGTAGAACCATCTTGAACTCCAATTAAACCAAAATAATCCTTAAAATTATAATTAGTTGTATCAATAGTTGCATAATATAAACCATCTCCACCAAGTCCGGGCGTAGAAGTTGTTGAATTATTACCAATACTACCTATACCACCACCACCAGCTGAATTAATAGTATTATTATCAGAACCATCCCAACTTACACTATCACCACCTTTATTTCCATAAACAATATAATTTGACGAATAACTATTGTGTAAAACAATATCACCATTAATTATATTGTTAGAAGAATGATATGGTGATATTTGTGCAACTTTACCACCAGAACCACCAGATGAACCTCCTATATTACTTCTTTTTTCAATAGTTCCACCAGAACCACCACCTTTTGCTCTAAAGATTTCATTATTATTTGTAGTAATAGATGTATCTGTACCATCACAATCACTATTACCACCATCACCAACTTTAAAAGTATAATTACCATAAAGTTTAAAATCTTTATAAACAATACAAGAACCAGAACCACCACCTCCTCCTCCACTACTACCGCCACCACCGCCACCACCAATCATTAAAATATCACAAGTATTAACATATGGAAAATCAATAGTATATTGAGATTGGTATTTAGTATTAAGATTAATATGATTATATATAGTCGAAACCTCAAAATTTGATAAAGCTTTATTGTATATACGGACATCGTCAAAATATTGTGTTCCATCATAATTTGCACTTCCTGAATTATACCCCCCTAATTTTAAACCTTCTCCTTCGAGATAATCAGGAGGAATACTCCACGATTGTGAACCAGTACTTGCATACGATAAGGTTTGTTCAATACCATCTAAATATATTTTACTTGTTATATTTGTTCCATCCCAGTCACCGACTAATACCATATGATGCCAGTTATCCCACATATCAGACGGATAAGTAAAATATACATCATGACCCTTATAAGTATTTCCACTACTTCTATCATCTTGTCTAGTCCAATAAATAGTAGTATTATAATGTTGCAACATATATCTATCATATCCTGATTTGTAACCAGCAAGTAAAAAATCTGTACTTGATGATGCTTTAATCCAAAAAGATAATGTATTGCCAGATTGTACGCCACCAAATAAAGGAGTACACGCAGAAGAAGGAATTTCAATTATTTCGCCATCTGGAACTAATACAGATTTATTATATATAGCATCAAACTGAAAACTGCTATTTGATGATGCAATAATATTATTATTACTAATTTCATCATTATAGTTCCCTTCAAACTTATACCAAGCAATTAAATTATCTAATGCTACATTATCATATGTTTTAGTATAAGTATTATAAATATTATTATAATCAAAATTTAAAATAAAATATTTATCAGTACCAATATTATATGTTGGAACATTTGGAGTAATTGTATATTTATTGTAATCATTATATTCATTATCATGAAATAATATAATAATAACACCAGAGCCCCCATTGCCACCCAATGTACTGCTCGAGTTTGAATAACCACCTGCCCCACCACTACCTGTATTGCGTTCTCCACACATCATATTTTTAATATATGTCTGCTGTGCACCTGAGTAATATTCATTCGAATAACCACCACCACCAAGTCCATGAACACCATTTTTTGTACTACCTGCTGCAGCACCACCTCCTGCATAATAAATATTATCACCTGTTATATCTATTTGAACACCAATGCCACCATTATTTTCAGCACCACCAATATGTTGCTGTCCAGCACCTCCTCCTCCTCCACCACAATTACCATGATAATTGCCAGAACTATACATATTTCCATTATGTCCACCAGGAGAATACCCTTTACCATCCCATAGAGTGTTACCTTGAACACTCGGATATGATATACCATATCCGAATCCACAACCACCACTTGAACCACCTAAACGTCCTCTTGATCCCGTCCCCGACGGCCTCCCCCCCCCTCCCCCACCATAACCTTTTAATCTAATATTATCAATAAATGATGAATAATTTCTATAAGTAATATAATTATCTATAATAGGATTAATTTTGGGGTCAATATTAGATGATGTTACTTTAATAATAACAATACCACTACCACCTTTACCAGAATGTTGTGTATCATTTCCTTGTCCACCACCACCACTTCCTGTATTATCAGAAGCATCACCTGCGATGTACGCGTCACTGCCATACCCCCCCCCACCTCTGTCATCAATATTAGGGGTTGAACTATTAAATACTTGCAAATGAGTAACAGAATAATCTGAACCATTGCCACCATTTGCATATTTTACATTTATACCAGTAATATCAATGTATATACCTTCCCCACCATATCCTAATTCACCAGTTTTATTACTACCATTATTTTGACCAATACCACCTGCGCCACCACCACCTGCACCATGTGTTGATATTGTTTGATTACCACCTATATTACCATAACATCCTTGGGGAAAAGTTAAATTGGTATTAACATAAGTATTATTTGATACAGAAACAGCTACATCATTAAAAATATTATCCGATGATAAAGAAGAAAACCCAGAACTATAATTATTACCACCACCAGAACCACCTGTTGTATTTTGTGCTCCATTGCCACCAAGTCCACCAGCACCACCCTTTGCTAAATATCTTTGAGAATTATCAGATTTCATGAATTCACTATCAAAGCCTGGATATCCACTTGAATCTAATGAAGCTCTACCATTACTTGCTGCAGTATTTTCACTAAAATCAATAATATTACCACCTCTACCAACACTAACATTATATGAACCATTACATGTAATTCCTTTATGATATATTAAAGAACCTGCGCCACCTCCACCACCTGCTCTTCTTCCACCAGAACCCCCACCTCCAATAACTAAAATATCACAAATAGTATCACTTGGAAAATTAACATTATATAATGTATTATCCGGTGCAAACAAATTACCATTATATCTTATAATTACTATACCATCAAAACCATCCCCTCCAACATATACACTTCCACCACCACCGGCACCACCACCACCAGATCCATATGATGTAGCATTATTGCCATTGTAATTTTGATCTCCGCCAGCACCACCTCCACCCTTACCACCGCTACCAGGAGTACCAGAAGAATAATCTCCACCCCCACCACCACCTCCTATATAATAATATCCATCACTTTCTAATTGACCATTTAAACTAAAATGAACTTTAAAATTATAATCAATACCATTTATAGTTGCTTTATATAGACCATCACCACCTTTACCACCATCTACATTTTGAGCATCAACAGCATTAATAGATCCACCATTAGTTCCACCTTCTCCAATACCACCACCACCTGCTCCATCCATAGAGGGTAAATTATTACCAACATAAGGAAATGTATTTCTACCACCAATATTTCCATATACTACATAATTAATTGTTGACGATGGTGATATATTTTCATTTCCTGCTACTATATTATCAGTTGAAAAATCACCACCCATTCCACTTGACCCTGTTCCTTGTGATCCACCACCACCGCCACAACCACCATCTAAACCAGAATTAATTAATTTACCACCTCCGCCTCCTCCTTTTGCTCTAAAAAATACTGTTGAACCATCTTGATTTGTTATCTCACTATCATTACCATTATTACCATTTTGATTACCCGCACCTTTTAAAGCTCCTTTACCAACTTTAATTTTATAATTTCCATTCATTACATAATCTTTATAAACTATACAAGAACCAGCTCCAGCACCACCAGCTCTATCACTTCCTCCACTCCCACCACCAGCAACTATTAATATATCACACGTAGTATTTTCTGATAGATTAATTGTGTATTCAGTTTGCGATTCAGAGCCACCACTATGAGTAAAAATAGATTGATTAGAATTATCTGGATATTGATATACAAATGAATATATATTATTATATGAAGCCATATTGATATAAGAATCATAGCCATCTCTTCCATGTCCTGGCGATACCCATGACGCATCATTTCTAGTATAACTTATAATACCACCATCGCCTACAACAATTTCATGATTACCAAGAGGTAAAATTTGATTTTTAATATATACAACACCACCAGAACCACCACCACCAGCTTCATAATTACCCGAACTACCTCGTTCAGCACCAGAACCACCACCACCAATAATAAGAATATCACATAACTGATTAATAGATGTAGTTAGATTATATTTGGTATTTATATTATGCGAACCATTGTGTGTGAATTTCAAATATTTTTTAGAATAATCTGAATAATAAGAAAAATCAACATTGGGATATGTAGTAATTGTATTATTTTGAGTAAGAGAAACATAATTATAGTTCTGATATCTAATATTTACTAATGGTTTTATTTGTTTATGACGGATTATTACTATACCCGAACCGCCATCACCACCTAATCCTAATTGAGTTCCACCACCACCTCCTCCTGTATGTGCTCCACCAGCTCCACCATTTCCAGAAGTTGTATCGGGTGCTCCAACACCTGAATTAATTCCACCAGTTCCACCTTGACCATCATTAGAATCTCCACCTATTCCACTACCACCCCCTCCTCCTCCTTTTCCACCATCTCCAGAATGATAAGCTTCTGTTGATGACTCACTATAACCACCACCACCACCTGCCCAATAATAATTATTACCATCTATATTAATTTGAATACCATCATTACCATCAGGATTTAAACTTGAAGTACTACCACCTGCACCTCCTCCTCCTCCAGCAAAACCACCAGATGTTCCTCCATCATTACCATCTCCCCCATATTGATTATTAGTTCCTCCCCAGTTAGAATAAATATCAGTTCCAGAATTATCTGTTAATTGTTTAATACCATTTGTTGTATTATTATATCCAGCTCCACCACCACAACCACCATTTAAACCCGAACCTTGATTATATACATTATAACCACCACCACCACCTCCACCAGATGCTATAGCTAAAAATGCTTCACTTTGTTCGCCATTAGAACCTCTGTTATTACTAGTAGAACCAAGCCCACCTTTTCCTACTTTAATAGTATAATTATTGACAGGTATAATTTTATTTTGAAAATATATAACTTCTCCACCACCACCACCACCTGAAAAAGGCTTACCACCACCACCACCACCACCAACAATTAAAATATCACAAATAGTATTTTCTGATAAACTAAATGTATGAGTAGTTTGATTATCACCACTTCCATCGTGTGTAAATATATTGATTTTATATGGAAGTGTCATTTGGGGTGCTGCTTGTTGAATATTGGCAAGATTTGCTATATCAACACAAGATAATGTAGTGTAATTGCCAAACATTGTAAATGGTAAAGAAGGAATAGTATCGGTAGAATTTCTAATCCATACACCACAACCACCATTATCCTGTTTGATAGATGACCAACTTGAATCTCTTTCGTCTTCGCCATATAATATGTTCCCATTCGCGTGATTTCCAAAACTAACCCAAGGATCTTCAGGGTTGCCTGTTCTGTTATACCAATTTGCTGTATATGCAGTAGAACTTGTATGAGATTTAATAATGGGTCTTGGAGAGTTGGTATAATTTGTACCATTAACAGCATCTTTAGTACAATAAAGCCAATAATTATAATTACCAGTAGAGAAGAAAAATTCATCAAATGTACCAAATGGAATAGTCCAATGATTATTTGGATTATTTGGAGATCCATGAGTATCAGTACCAAATAAATTATCAGTTGATAAACTCCAAGTAGATAAAATATGTGTTGCCCATCTAACTAATTTCCAACCAGAAACACCAGTTAATTCGTGAGGTTTATCAATAAAATCATCACCAACTTTAATATTATATTGATCTTTTAACTGAATATTAGTTAATGACTTATAATAAGTATTATCTATTAATAAAATATCTGCAAATGTATTTTTTGGAAATTCTATAGTATACAAAGTTTGTTCTGCAAATTGATCATTTGTAAATGAAATAATATTATAATCAGATGTATTATTATAAGTATTAATGGTATTATAAATATTAAAATCATCTTCATCAAAACCATATAATGCCCAGTTTTGTAGTTTAAAGTTAACGTTTGTCGCAGCATTATTATTAGCTGGATTTAAATATATTTTATTATGTGTTATAACTATAGCAAAATATCTAAATTTATTATTTTGATTATTATTAATATTAAAATTAGTAAATTCAAATGATTCATAATGAAGTTGTGTTGTTTGATTATGAATTAAAATCCAGGAAGAGTGATTATAATCGTCCCAACAAGCTATATTTGTTGAAGCATAAATTTTAAACATTTTAGGCTGTGTTTCCATACCCGAATCATTTGATATTATTCTTAAACCAGATTTTTTAATATAAACTAATCTACCAACATCAATTAATACAGCAATACCATTATTACTTTTAAAAGAATTACTACCTGCATATACACCATTTGTGCCATATATAATAGTAGTTTGGAAACCATAAGTCGGAGATTGAGGACTAATATTATTAAAAAGATTACTAACAGGATTTGTTATACCACTCGTTTCATTTGTTTTACACTGAATAGTATATGGACCATCAAACCAAGTATCGATTTTATTAGAAGGAGTTTGTGGAATAAGATAAGGTTCTTTAGAAATTTGTGTAGAAGTACATTCATGTCCAAAAATTTTAAAAAAATGGATTGCCATCCACGTATTTGAATTTAATTTACGTAATATAAATCTGATATATTTATATGGTTCTGGTTTTGTAAAATTATTATAAAAAATATCAGCATATTGTGTATGTCCTGAAGTTTTAACAACATCAGGAAACATAATTTCATCAGGAACATTATGTATATTATACCATATTTTTTTATCATTACTTCCACAAACTCTCCAAATAATAGGACTTCGTGCATTCATATAGGAAGCACTATCGTTTAATGAAAACGAATATTTAGTAAGTATAATTTTATCAGGAACAGCAATTTCCCACCACACTCCGGAATAAGTAGTACCATCATTTAATGTTATCGTATCATTATTATTATATATATTAACTAAATTGTAAAGTCCTGTTGAATCAGTAAAATTACTAAATAATATATAATAGTTATAATTTGTATGATAATGGAATAAATTGTAAAATTTACCATTATTTTCACCACAATATAAAGCCCTAAATTCATATCTTTTATTATTATAATAGTGATGAAACCCTACTATAGTATCATAATTTTGTAGTTGATATACTAACTCGGCTCTCGTAGTTTTATAGTTCATAAACTCATTTGTAGTATCGTAATAAGCAGACAAATCAAATGGAAATTTATACATATCATCATTTTCAAATGCAGTAGGTAAATAATCTATTTCTGATATATCAGCAATATATGGTGGAAATTGTGTAACATAAGGTGAAATATAATTTTTATAAACTTTAGGTTTTAAATAATAATTAGTATCGCTGATTTTATATCTAATAATAACAATCCCACTTCCACCATTTCCACCAGAACTTCTATCATATCCATCACCACCACCGCCACCACCTAATCCATCTACACCATCTAATGGTGGATAGTTGGGAGCTGAACTTCTACCACCACCACCTTTACCACCAGAATTGAAAGAAAAAATATTAGCTGAATCCCAATTGCCACCTCCACCACCACCGGCATAATAAATATCTTCACCTGTTATATCACAAATTTTACCAATACCACCAACTCCTGCAGAATTTAAAGTAAAATTAGGAGTAGTAGTAGTATTATTTGCGTTTAAATTAACACCTTTTTCTCCAGCACCACCACCCCCACTACCTAACCAAGGATTATCACCACCACCACAACCACCAATATTGCCAAAACATACATCATTGTAAATAATATTATCTGCAGATAGTATAATAATTTGTTCTTGTGATAAAATTATATCATAAATACGAAAATCAGTAATAAATCCACCAAATCCATAAGCACCGCCTGTTGGGGAGTTAAGAATACCAAAATCACCAGTATCATTTGCAAAACCATTCCCATCTAATATTGCGTTCCAATTAGATGACGAGCCCTCAGCAGTAGATTGTTGTAAAATACCATTAAAATAAATTTTGATAGCATCAGTAGAAGCAGTACCATTTTCTAAATTAATAACAATAGTTTTATGTACCCAAGTTTGATAATCTTTTGAAGTTAAATTATAAGAAAACTGATGACGCGTATCCCAACTTTGTGCATCGCGTGAAATATATACCTGAAATAAACCAGTATAATTTCGAATTATAAAAGTAGTATCTTGTCTTATGATATGTTGTGTTGTAGCCACACTTTTGTGTCTACTCCAATAAGACACTGAAAATTTAGTTTTACCACTTAAAAAATTACTAGGAGTAATTAAATATTTACTACTTGTCGAGTCCTTAAAATGACAACATCTATCAATATCAAAATAGTTAGTAGTATTATTATTATCATTTAAAATTGTACCATCACCTGTAATAGTCATATTATATTTAGAACTATCAACTACATCTTCTTCATTAAATTTAAGCCATAATAATAAATTATCATAAGACAATTCTGGATACATTTGAATATATTTATATTTGGGTTTCATGTTGAAATACGAAGTCGTGCTATGAAGAATATTGGGCAAATTGAAACTTGGAATTACATTACCTCCTTTTACTATATTTCCCGTTGATAATGCACCTCCATATGCATAATCTTTACCACCATTACCACCACCAGAACCACCAGCAATAGGCAATTGACCAGTTGCAGTAACACCACCTAAAGCTCCACCACCTCCAACTGCTTTATAAATAATTTTATTGCCTTGAAGAATTTCAGAAGATACTCCATTATCAGCTCTTTTATTTTCAATTGTACCAATATTACCAGCAGTAGAACAACCATTTCCACCCTTACCAACTTTAATTGTATATGAACCATATAGAGATATATTTCTATCATAAATAAATGTTCCAGCACCACCACCACCACCCATTCTTCTTCCACCACCGCCGCCACCACCAATAACTAAAATATCACAAAACATTGGCATTTTAAAATTAATATTAAATTGTGAATATCCAATAGTAGTATTTGATGAATCATATGAGAATTTAACAAGTCTATAATTATCATATTGTGAAAATTCATATCCATTGCCAGTATTAATTTCTGGGTCATTTTCCCAAGAAATATTATTAGTAGATAATTTAAAATTATTTGTATTATATGTAATAATAGTAGCATTTGTTAGTGTGGCTTTAACATTCCAATTGCCACAAAGAGAATCTTTACTTGTGTTTGTTTTATCCCAATACCATTTTATACCTTTTAATTCTGAAATATCAGGTTTAGTTGCATTACCAACAAATGTAAAATCAATATAATAAATTGTACCCAAATCATGTATATTAGAATTTATATAAGGATAATCAATTATAGTTGATTCTTCGTATTGACCATTAATCCAATTTTCTAAAGTAGGTGAACCAGAAATATTATTAATTGGTAAATTTGTAGAAATAGTAATTTGATAAGAACCTGCTGTTTTTCTATCACCATGTCCCCAAAGACCAATACCAATAAATTCAAATTCTTTAATAATAGCAAAATTATTACACGAACCACCATCACTTGTAATAGAAATTTTACTAATAGTACCAACTTTTGGTCCACCATTGTAATAATATTCTGATAAAGAAATTGGATTACTTCCTCCAAATTCTGTTTGTATTTCGGATAAACTAATTGATACTCCTTCCGATTGTAAAACCATATTATTATAATATAATATTTAAATATATTATTGTTATATAAAATTATTATATTATAATATAACAAATGTCAAATATAGATATATCTTATAATCCATATATTTGGAAAGAATGGTTGAATGAAAATAATATAATAATAAATGAAAGTTTATTAAATAATATTGATTACAAAGAAATAGAAGATGATTTTATAATATATAATTTAAATATATGGTGTTCTAATTATTTTCCAACAAATATTTTTACAGATACAAGACTTGATTTAATAGATAAAAATTTATATAGATATAATTATTATAAAAATTATATAGAGGATAATAATATATTATTACCATCAAATAATTTTGAAACTTCTAATTTAGATACTTCTAATTTAGAAAATGGGTTAATATATAATTCTGTAATATCAAATAATATACCATCCTTTTATGATACACATTTAAATATATTATCTTCAAATATTCAAATAAAAATGAAAAATATATTGGAAAAAACTAATAAAGATGATATATCTGTAGATATAACAGATTGGATTAATTTTAGTTTTAATGATAGTTCTATATTAAAAAATAAAATAAATAATGAAGTAATAGAAATAAATAATATTATAAATAATGGAAAACCATTTTTGAATGTTATTAATAATTATTTAGATGAATCAATTATGCATAGTAGTAATATTATGTTTGAATTAAATGAACCAATTATAGCACTACTATCAAGTTATTATAACACTTTATATATAAAAGAACCAGTTGTAGAAATAGTAAATATAACTGATATAGTTTCAATAAATACATTAAAAACTTATAATGATATTAAAATAGTAAATAATAAATATGAATATTCAGATATAACGAGTAATATAATTTGTAAAAAATTTTATTATATTAAAAATAAAAATAATAATTATGTTAATTTATTTATATCAAATATTAATACTCCATATTTATCTACAAATTCAAGTAATATATCTGATGGTTATAATGAATACTATGTAAATAATAAATTATCAATAAATAATGAATTGTGGGATAATATAAATAATAACATATACGATTGGTGTAATAATATATTTTATAATAATTTATTAAATAAATATGAATATATACCAACTTCAAGTAATTTAGAATTTAATAATAATAATATAAATTTAGAAAGCTTTAATAGTAATTATAGTATTGAAATAGAAAGAATTGAATTAAATTCTGAATATAAACCAACAAATTGGAATATTAATTATAATATAATAAATAAAGAAACCAATAATAATCAATTGACAATATGTTCAATGGTGGAAATAGATGAAACACTAATACAAGAAAATATTATAAATTTGTTAGATAAATCTTGGAATAAATCAAAAGATATAATAGAATCAGAATTAATAAATATAAATTTGGCTAATTTTTATGATATATAATTCAAAATATGATTAATTTTATTCTCCAATAAGTTATATTTTTCTTGCAATTTATCTATTTTATTTTCTAATTCTTTATTTTTATTCTGTAATAATGAATTTTTGTCAGATAATTCATTAATACCAGTTAATAAAACAGGAATCAATCTTTCATATTTTAAAGTTAAATAATTCTTACCAGATATTGATTTATTGGTATTTACATCAGTATCAAATGGTGCTAATGATACTAATTCTGGGAAATATGTATTAATTTCTTGCGCACTTAAACCTATCTCTACTTTACTATTATCAAATCCGTATTGTTGCGCAACACTATTTGCTGTATATTTAAATGCTTTAATTTTTTGTAATATAGGTAATACATTTTCTATATTATCAACTCTGTGTTTTAATCTATTATCAGAATAATAAGCTGTAATATCACCAGTTGCTCTTAATGTACCAATAATGTCAACTCCAGAATTATATGTAGAAAGTTTAGATATACCATTATAATATAAATTTGTTGCAGATGAAAATGTTCCACTTATGCAATTTTTATTATTAACATCATCGTATATTGACCAAGAATTAGAACCATCGTGCATGAAAACTACTCTACCATCTATACTATATCCTTCCCAATTATTACCACCAGAACCATTAATCTGTATAGAACCATATTCTCCAGTTATTGTTGAAAGATAATTAGTTATATTGGTATATAATTTATCCAATGTTAAAGAATTACTAATAGTAACATTACCAGGTGTATAACTTATATCATTTCCATTAACATACCAAGGACTTGTTGCGATACCTGTAGAAGAAATTACACCATTAGTAATAGTAATTGTAGAACCATCTACTTTAACACCACCAAGTTCACTTGTTGTAGATGTAGGTAATGTATAAGAACTACCACCACCTCCACCACCGCCACCACCGCCACCACCGCCACCAGTAGAAGAAATAACACCATTTGATATAGTTATTGTAGAACCATCTACTTTAACACCACCCAATATACTATCGGTAGCAGTAGGCAATGAATATGTTGAATTGGCTGAGATTACACCATTGGCATCAATTGTAATATTAGTACCTTCTTTAACACCTCCCAATATACTATTGGTAGCTACAGGTAAAGAATATGCTGAACTTGTTGCTTGATCAATCCACGCTAATCCACTTGGTGTTGAAGATAATACTTTATTATTTCCTGGTAGTGTTGGAACATCAAGCTCTGTTATAGAAGAATATGTATTACCTGATGTATTTTGATCAATAAATGACAGATTTCCAGATCCGTCTGTTGATATAATTTGATTAGGATTGCCATCGGAATGGGGTAATATTAATGTATATGTAGCACCGGCTGAATGTGGAGGAGCTTTAATAGTAATACCATGAGAATTATCTGAACAATTTAATTTAATGGAACCTGATATTCCACCAGCTGCACTATTACCTTTAATAACTACTTGACCTGAACCAGATGGATTAAAATTAATATCACCATTAGAAACTGAAACAATATCTTTTCCATTTACATCCAAATTACCACCAAGTTGTGGTGTTGTATCATTGAGTAAGTTGGTATAAGATGTAGATATTACACCATTTGCATCAATTGTAATATTAGTACCTTCTTTAACACCACCCAATACACTATTAGTAGCTATAGGTAAAGAATATGATACATTGGTCCAACTCGTGATACCACTTCCATTTGTTGTTAAAACTTCATTAGGATTACCAGTATTATTAGGCAATGTTAATGTATATGTAGCAAAATCAGAATGTGGTGGTCCAATAATAGTAACACCATGAGAATTATTTTCACAATTTAATTTAATAGAACCTGATATTCCAGTTGTACTATTACCTTTAATAATTACTTTACCTGTACCATGAGGATTAAAATTAATATCACCATTAGAAACTGAAACAATATCCTTTCCATTTACATCCAAATTACCACCAAGTTGTGGTGTTGTATCATTGAGTAAGTTGGTATAAGATGTAGATATTACACCATTAGCATCAATTGTAATATTAGTACCTTCTTTAACACCACCTAATACACTATTAGTAGCTGTAGGTAATCTTAAAGAATCTAATGTACCACTTGTTATTTTATCAGCTGATAAATCAGGTATACGAGCAATATCTAATGTGCCAGTTGTTATTTTAGTAGTTGATAAATCAGGTATACGAGCAATATCCAATGT
>MDSX01009769.1_pt1 | contig 14299 bp, 15 predicted proteins | sample 811141 | NCBI WGS metagenome assembly MDSX01 (sample SAMN05326642, study PRJNA326480) | marine metagenome | isolation source: seawater | place: Atlantic Ocean: South East | collected 2010
AAGATTTTCCTGGGGTGCGCTAAGGCGCACAATAATAGAAGAGGATGTCAGCGACAGACGATACTCGTACTCGAGTACGAGTTATATCTTCTGTCTCTCTCCTCTATATCCTGAATATCCTGGCTGATATATCCTGGCGGCTATATCACCTGCACATATCTGAGACGCGTAGTTCAGATACGAGGGATCGATTCGATGACACGCCGCAAGGCCCCAGCAGAGGGCAACCTATTGCTGGGAGCGCCTATGGCTGTCGGGGAGCGAAGACTAGGCGCTCACATACGTATTTCCTTTTCTTTATTGTTGTTGGCATCTTCCATGGCGCTTCTCCTAAATGCAGGGCAAGGCTCCCTGAGTTTCATCTCGTTGCACGTTCGTGCACACGGTAGCACCGCCACCTTACCAGCAGGTTCAATTCCAAACTTGGAATCTGCGATTGTGGACTCATCGTCCCCACTTTCATACTCGTAAACTGCCAGAGTCAGGAAGTACGAGCTCGGCTGTGCCACCTCAGTTGCCTGCCTCATACAGGTACGGGGAAACTTTCGGCTTCCTCGGAGGCGAGGAGGGCGACGACATCCCTCTTTCCACGGGAAAGACGAAAACTCGTAGCCACAGGTCACGAACGCGCGCACCATCACAAATAGGCGACGGTGGTGAGTTGGAAGCGATGATGCTATCTTACTCGTACGACTACTCCTATGAGCACGCAGACACAGCACTTGTTGAGGTAGCTCTCGTGGAATCATCGCTCGTGCTCGAGAATGTGTCAGTGGACAAGCTGGGTAATACAGAAATAGCATTGTTGGGGAAAACCGTTTCAGCCATGCTATCCCATTTTAATTTGTATTCAAGTGAGTGCTATACGGTCATATCGACGATTAGCGGTCCGCGTGTCCAGATGACATTCACTGTGGAAATTATCGTGCACCACGATAATGTAGACCCAGCGACTGATGATTGGCGCGGGATTCTCAGCGAGCAGGTCCAAGCAACCTTAACCAAAGCTCTTACCGCCGGCGAGTTTTCTGCCACATTTGCTTCTGCTGCTGAGGAGTCATCATCGACCTACTTCGCGGATTTTGGGACACGGGACTTGTACAATATCATTGATATTGATTCCTCGGCTGTATCTATCGCTGCCAACACAAGGGTCATCCGTGATTTTGGAAATCAGCTCCTCGTGCCAACGAGCCCACCATCACCTTCGTCCACCCTGGAGGTGGTTTCGACAGCGATGCGCCATGATGCCTCCTTGGACGTGCAAACCTCGGGTTACTCCACGGTCTCTGGGCCCTCGCTTTACCCGTGGGATTACATTGTTGAACCACACAAGACGACAACCATCCGGTTTCGCGACGCATGTGATGGAGACGGACATCTCTTGGACAATACACGCACGCCAGTTTGGAGTGTCACCTTCCAGGGAACAGACACTCGACGTGTGAATCGAGGCGCAGGCGGCAACGCGAGTCCCGCACGTGCACAGCATCGTATGCTCGGTGATCTAGCCCCCGAAACTGCGCCACAGGTTCTGATATCACGATCTGAGCGTGGCTGTGATGTCGACCTCAACTTTACACATGTCTCACAGATCTACGATCTCGCCATCGAGCTGCCAAACTCCCGGCGGCTTGCCGTCGACACTCGGACTGACGTAGACACATACGTAGCTACTTTGATGTGTAAATACGTACGTCGGGAGATGCGAGCGGTGACATCCGATGACAAGAATCGCTACCTTGAGGCAATGCGCATTGTGTCCACAACGCCCCTCGACGAGGGCCGCCGCCGCTTTGGAAGCAAGTTTGCGAATCTGGAATATTTTGCAGTCAAACACATTCACACTGAGGAGTGTTCTCCGTTTCACGGAGGCCTCAGCTTCATCACATCCCATGCCGCTTTCACCTTGGAGCTCGAGCAGGCACTGCAGTCCGTGGACGCCAGAGTAACACAGCCATACTGGGATTACACTCTTGATGCAGCTTTACTTGGCACCGATTGGGATTCTGCCGCCGTCTTCTCCAATGACTGGTTCGGCTCAGCTCATCCAGGCGGTCCAGACAATACCGTGGCCTCGACTTTCTTCCAGGAAGTCCCTGTGCCCACTAATTTCTCAAGGCCAGTGCGAAATTCTTATGGCCGTGTTACCTCTACGATCAATAACGATCCTTCACATTTTGTCACGCGTGCTCATACATTCTGTGGCCTCCCTATCACGATGCCCCTCCCCGGTTGTCCCGAAATGATCGGATGTCTCAAAGCCGAGAATCTTCCAGATCTACACAAGTGTATGGAAGACGAGCTGCATGGCGACCTGCATGCCATCCTTGGTGGTTCCTGGGACTGCGCCTACGAAATAGCTGAAGTTGTGAGCCTCAGCGCAAATCATTCGGACCTGATGCTCACACAAGATCTCGCCAATACCTACGTATCCGAATACCAGAAGCTTCTCGGTGAGATTGGCTGCAAGGCTAAGCCTATCTGGAACAAAATGTGGAACAAAAAATTCATGAAGTGTCCTCTCTACTGTAGCGAAGACACTGCCTTTTCAAACTGCTCATGTTCCTGTCCAAGTCTTGATCATGTTGAGATCAGTGTCAATTAACTTTGTGGTCCCCTATAGAGCGAGTGTTAGAGACCGGCGTTGCAGGTTGCGAAGCTGTCGCCGGAAGAGAAATGGGGAATTCTCGAGGATGTAGGAGCGTCAGGCTACATCCACAAACTTTTTACAGAAGTAGAGACAAAGCAGCCAGGCACGACCAAATACTTTTGGGAGGTGACCATTGGCCATCAAGGGCTTGATCGTTTCCTTGGCTGGTACCTCAAATTTGCATGCCATGCGGGCAAGCTAGGGGCGATGGTCACCTACGGTGCAATATATTTTTGTGTAGTCGCATGCGTGTTGAGGTGTTCTCTGTGCGCATGCGTAGGCAACGGGCGCATCCGCAAATGATCCCCTCTTCTGGCCTCTCCATCCTATTTTTGACCGACTTTGGGCGTACATGCGCCTTTCAGATAAATTCGACGGTTTCAACCACACATGGGTTAATACCAACTCATGCTACGGGCACGACCATCACGACATTCTTCCGTTCTCGGATCTTTTCAACGAAGGCACAGGTCACTTTTATTCAAATCAAGAATTATATCAGGCGTTTGACCCAAGGAGCCCAGTCCTTCCCTACGTTTACGATACGTTCAATTCCGAGCATTTTTGGTGTTTATCTCTATCTATTTTCAGGTCCCCTTTGATTTCCCCGGCATTGTCATAGGTTTGTGTGGGACCACTGTGCCGGTAACGATGCCTCAGATACAGCCAAGAGTTAGTCATGCTGATTGCGGGACCCTGATAGTCTGCCGGCCGCATCCAGCTCCGACGTGCGCCTCCCTGCCCCATGCCCACGCCCTACATAGACTGCATAGCCAGGCTAGCTTCATGCTGGTAGTCTGGCCGCCGCATCCAGCTGCATGTGTGGTTTTTGCAGGCCGATACGGTCCTTGTGGCACCGCGGTCTTCTATCTCTGTGGTGCACAAGACCTAAACGAGGGGGGTCATTGAAACCGGGCGCTCTCCGGGCTCCGCTCCGGATCCGCTGGCGCCTAGTTTTGGGCGGCGTCGCTGGAGCGACTTCCGGGATTTGGGGGGACGCGAAAATTAGGTGAACTGCGTCCTGCGGCGCCGTACAGCAAATGCGCCGGTTTGTGGCCGCCGAGTCCCCCAAAACTCGCCCCGGGCGGAATGGGCCGCAGTGCCCTGCACTTCACGGGTTCCTCATCAGGCATCCGAGTCCCAGATTGCGAAGGTGTTACGCCTGACTTTAACTCTTCCTCTAAAGCCAGTCTTTCTAGCCGCTCGGCTTGTTGTGCTCGAGCTTGGCAGAGGAAAAGGCAGATCTGGCAAGACAAGGCAGCGTTTCATACCTGGAGCGAATGCTCCTAGTCTTTACTACGACAGAGTAATTACTGCGGATAAGCAACGAAAAGCAGACCATAATGCATTCGCAAGAGACGGGCCTCGGCGACTGTGCAACCTCGCTGAGCCTGGTGCTATCTGGCACGTCGCTGTGACGCTAACCAGACAGACACCACAGACACAGAAGAGCGCTATGCTCTCTGTGTCTGCTTGGCAGTCACTCCTTCAGTTCGCTGTCTATAAGACTTGGCAACTTGAAAAGAAACACTCGGGCTGGCAGCGACTACTATTCCTGTTGGGAGGGAGAGAGAGGGAGAGACAGAGTCAGAAGAGAACTAAAAGGCCCTCTAGGGCCTGGAAGTGCTCCACCCCCCACAACAAGAGGCACTGGTCCTGCTACTCGCGAGGAGCTTATAGCCGCCATACGCAAGCTCAAGGAGGCCTGGGCAGCCCCACTAGGCTGCCCCCCTGCCCCTGAGTTTATTATCGCGCTAGTACTTACTGGCTTTTACGCCATGCCGCTCCGAAAAGACCTGTGTTTGTCTCACGGCCGGGCTAGAGACACGCTTCTGTTTCTTGGGGAAAGCATTCCGCACCATATCCTCCTCGAGTTAATAGGTGCCAAGGGGGGAAAGCCTGACTAGGGTAAGTATCGTACTAATGTGAAGGTAGTAGGATAGTAGCCGAGTAGCGTACTGTACTGTAGTATAGTCATTGGGAAACAAAGAGAGGGAGAGATTTGCAGTAAGGCCAGTCTGCATTCTTTGCAATAACAGCGACGGTGACGTTAACCAAGGTAAATAATTTTCCGGGCTCTCTACAGCCACCGAGGAGTCCCCGGTCACTAGCTAACATGCACAAGAAAGAAAAGGAGGATGCCATGTCCTCGTATATCAAGCTAATAAACAAGCCCGATATAACCACTGGACTCGAGTATACATTCAAGCGAGCCTCATGTGCACATTCAAGCGAAAATCAAACTATGGGTGGCTCACTGGGCGCGCCCTTAGAGTGTGTTGTTCTCCTAGTTTGCGAAGCCATCAATTCTTGGAAGGTCATCGCAGCGTGTCTGGACCTTGCGGTCAGCTCAATGCACTTTATGGGGCTAAAACAATGCCGCCATGGCCTTTGTTACACGCGGAGTGCCTCTTGGTCTTTGTTTTGTAAGCTAGGATATAATGATGTCTCCAGGAGGCTGATGATCTATGACTTTACCCCAAATCGCCTCGAAGCCAGCTTCGAGATGTTTGAGTGTAGCCTTGCAGTCATATAATGGTGCGTATACTGGTCCTCTGCGAGCATGCTCGAGCTTTTGACGGAAGTGCCAGTACTTGTCAGCATCGAGAGCGAGAGAAACAGCGAGGTCCTCGTATTCATCAAGGGTTGAAGTAACAAGATCTGGACACCCGACCGCCGTGCACAAACTAGCTGAGGCGCGTGTGGCAATGGAGTTTCCGAGGAGGGTGACCACTGGTGTGCCAGTCCATAAAGCGTCCATTGTAGCATCAAAGGCATTACAAGCAGGAGTGTCTAGGAGAAGGTCAGCAAGGACACCACGAAGAATGTGTTCGCGTTTGGGAGCAGAGTCCATAAAGATCAGACGCTGTTCGTGAACTTGAAGATCACGTGCCGCCTTCTTCAAATGAACCACGGCGCTTTCTGGACTCTTTATCAACAAGAGTATGGAGTTTGGAACACGCTTGAGAATGCTCATCCATACCCCGTAAGCTATAGGGTCCACCTTGTTGAGTTGCCCAAAATACGCGAAAATAAATGCATCCTCAGGAAGACCGTACTTTGAACGGCCTGGCCGGGCGCCTGGATTCTCAAAAAGGTCATCATATTCCAGAGCGTGACAGTTAAGTATACATGAATTGGGTAGGATGAGCGCACACTCGTCGATATCGTGTGATGTCCCAGCTTTTCTCGCTGGCTCAAGGGGACCAAGAACAATGCGGTCCAGGACAAGATAATCAATATAATCTGCACCAAAAGTTCCAGGGAAACCAAGGATGAAGCCGACTTGAATGGGTGCGGGGCGTAATGCAAGAATTTCGTTGCGTGCATTTGCGGTGTGACCATCGAGGTGCGCGAGGATATGAACACCATCAGCATGAATCAGTCTTGCGGCGTCGCTAGAAGAGAACGAGCTGAGATCTTTGATGGAACCCTCGACGCCATGCTCGAGGTTCGAACGCAATGAGCTTCCATCTGATGGAGTCAGCGAGTAGCAAGTAACGAAGAAGCGTGATCTGTCGTGATACTTCAGGAGAGGTCCTAGGAGATGACCGATTGCGTGATTACCAAAATTTGCGCTAAGGTAGCCAATGTGAAGACGGCTCTTCTCACGTCCACTGGTAGCTGAAGATGAAGCATGGTGATGGTGGTGGAAGTGACCGCATGTTGACAGCGCGAGATTGGCCCGTGCACGCGCGGCATACCGCCTTGCAATACGCTGTGCATCTCTTGGTGCAACTATTGTTGTCAACGAAAGAGCATCTAAGGGCTGGACACACGGCAGATGTCCATGGAATACCGGTGACATGCACGAAACTAAACGAAAGGAGCCAGAGTCTTCACAGCCTGGTTGTGCGTCATCCAACGTTGAGGTCATGCTTTTTCCGTTGTCAAGAAGAGAATCATCATAACCATCTGCCACTAATTGTGCCTCAAGGAGTGAGGCAAGACATTGAAGATGATGAGCGCGTGAGGTCCAGTCGCACACGAAGTCTTTTGCTTGCAATAATCCAGCGAAGGCGTCGGGAAAGTGTGGTCGGAGAGCAAGCGCTCGCTCGTAACACATAATTGCGTCTTCATAATTTCCTCCGTCACCATGAACCTACGCTGCAGGCATGACGGCACGTCGGTTGGCATAGCCTAAATAAGAAGCACTGAAGCACGACTGCTGCCAGCGCTGCGTGAGCTTCTGCGAGACCAGGCGCAATCTTGAGAGCTGTTGTATAACATTTAATTGCGTCGTCTAACCTGAACCCAAGTGTAATCAGGCAGGGAAGTAGGAAGAACTGGCACAGTTGCAAGCTGGCAAAGTTCCCGATACGCATTGCCTAGATTCGTGTATGCTTCAGCAAAGTCAGGATCCAAGGCAATAGCCTGGTGGTAGTGGGCAAGAGCTTGATCAAGCTGGCCCTGTTCACGCAGGAGCGATCCAAGATTTGCATGAGCCGGTGCGAAATGGGGCATTAGTCGCGCAGCTGTGACATTGCAATGGATTGCCTCACGCACGAGGCCACGGTCTCGCATCGCATTGCCGAGGTTACTATATGCGTGTGGGTGGTCCGGTTTCAAGTGAAGAGCTGTGCGATAGCATGAAATTGCTTCGCGCATAAACGTTTCTCGTTGCATCTCAATGGTACTAGCATTGTCATGCATTCCCACCGAAGTCGCATCGACCAGGCCGCTGCTAAACTGGGGCGACATGGGAGGCTGGGCAAGACTACGGAGCGCATTACCAAGGTTGTTGTATGCATCTGGGAAATTGGGCTCGAGTTGTACTGCATGTCGCAAGGCACGGACCGCGCCTTTTGCATCATTGGATGCCAAAAGGCAGCTGCCAAGGTTGCCATGTGCAATCGCAAAGTCAGGCCTGAGTCTTATTGCGGTTTGATAGCACTGTCTTGCCTCGACGAAATTTCCCTGCTCCTGCATTGCGGAACCAAGGTTGCTGTACACGTCAGCAAAGGGTGGGCAGAGTCTTATGGCCTCGCGGTAGTACGCAATGGCAGTTGATAGTTGGCCCTCGTCCTTGAATATCCCTGCGAGATTCGACCAAGCGATGGCGAAACCAGGGTTTAGACGAATCGCCTCTAGGTAACACCTGCGTGCTGCTGCAAGTTTGCCTTGTGCCTTGAATAGATTCCCAAGATTACAGTGTGCATCGACTAGTCCAGGGTCTATGACGAGACCCATTTGGAAGGTTTCAATGGCATCATTAGTCTGTCCGAGATGCATGTGTGCCGATGCTAGATTATTATACGCATCGCCAAATCTTGGTTTGCACTTGATTGCTTTGAGATAAAACCTTTGTGCTCCTAGTAACAACCATTAGACACAGAGACGCTGGTTCCACTGCATCGCGCCCCGAACATCACCAAGTTCTTTGAGCGCGTTTGCCAGATTTGAGTAAGCCTCGGCCATCTGTGGCTCAATGCGGATTGCCTGTGTCAGCCAGCTAATTTATTTCAAGACCCAGACCTGCTGACGCACCTGTTGATTGTAGAAGATGGATTCCGAAAAGTTGCGAAGCTGAAAGTTGATTGCGCCCAAAAGAAGCAAATTGTCCACGCGCGCCTGTGCTGGTAGGTCAACAGATGTGCATATCTAAATAAGCGAGTACTTACAGCATCGATGGTGTATATCTCCTCAGCGATTCTAAGCGCTTCTGAATACATGCCACGGTCGTACTGCACATAAACCTCGTGGCGCAGATCGCGTACCAGGAGCTCCTCCCCATCGCAGGTCGCGTCACGCGCCGGCTTCATGAATGTAGCGGACAGAACTGATGCTTGACGTAGGATACAAACAGCACGGCGACAATCCGTCACGGTTGTTTCCGTCCACTTGGCCTTTCGTATCTCCCACTAGCCTGAGGCTAAAGGAAGGAAGCAAGGTAAACTCCTCCCTCGAAGGGCCCTCGAAGGGGGGGTGGGCTCCAATTGAGCTAAGTGGCTGTAGAGAATCTAAGTCCCGTACATCAAGCTGACGTTAAGGTACGGTCCGTAGAAGCAGGAACGGCAGCTGCCAAAAGTAGAGAGCAAACCAGAAACAAATCGAATAGCTAGGATCGACATGGTCTCGCGTTAGAATGGGATTTGGTATTCATGTCGATCCTAACCCTTCGATTTATTCCCGATTTGCTTATGGCACAACATTAGCCGCCTGCTGTTGCAGCTGCGCGTTGCCCGTGCGGGTCTTCGCGGGCACGCCCCGGTCCGTGGTGCTTCCTGGAACAGCAAAAAGGCGTATGCGATGCATATCGGACCAAGTCGCTCCCACCGGAAGCGCAGCTACAGAGTGACCCCCTTCTTCTTTTTTTTTGTTTCTTTTTTTAATTTTTGTTTGATGAACCGATGTATATCTTAATAGCTATGACCCGAGAATTCATTAATAATCTACGCCGGCGTAGATGTACGTTGATCGAAGCACTGCCCGGCGAGCGCCGAACTACGCCCGGCTCATCTTCTTCCGTGAGCGAGCCATGTCTACTACCGGTCCGGGGACAGGAGCCCCCCCGGATGGTATGCCGGAAGGCTCCATAGTTACGTCTCAGCGTCCATCGAGCTGTCCCACGTGGTACGCCCAGGATATTCACCTTCAAGAGAGACGCAAGATGATCACGAACATGTGAGTAACGCCATAATACATCATTGATTCTCACTCATAGAGCACGGCTTCTACAAGCGCGGAAGCCGAACGCGCCAGTTGAATGGATGCAAAAACTTCCACAGATGGCGAGACGCTTGGAAGAATCATTGTTCCGATCCGCACAGTCGTTTGTACGTCGTGTGTTCTTGGCTGCACTTAAGTTTTTCAAATTCAGGATGCGTATAAAGATACACAAACCTTAAAGAAGCGGCTCCAGGCCTTGGCAATAGCCATGGGCCTGCGTGCCCAGCAGCAAAAACAAAAAAGCGAAGAGAACAGCTCGAATAGTGCAGATGCTGGCATATCAGACGTTGGTAACCGAGGTGTGTATGTTCTGTCTTGGCGCAACCTCACGCTCTATTAGATGTAGCTATCGCATGCGCAAACAACGCAGGTGGAGGGGGGGATCCTGTGCTATCCACCTCATCACATATCACAGCTGGGGACATTTCGGCTAATGCTGCGCGGCGTCTTACGTCTAGCTCTACCTATTACTATGAGTAACCAATAGGCAAATACGACGAATCGCTTTGTCAGTCTGTCAGATATAAATCCACTTATGGGGCTCAATTCGACGGAGGGGAATAGTGGTATCGACACGAACACCACCACAAGCGATGCCGCATCTGTGAATGCTTCTTCGGGAGCACTAGCTGCTAGGAACTCATCAACGACAACACGCGAGCCTCCTCCCATACAGCGTCCGTATCATGCGGATCAGAGGCAGCAAGTCCTTCGCCAACAGCAACAGCGCTTGCTGCTGCTGCGACATGCATCAAAATGCCCCCACGAAAATGGAACCTGCCCCGTCACTCCACACTGCGCAGGAATGAAACGACTGTGGAAGCATATTGCTGAATGTAAAGATCAGCAGTGTCAAATGGCCCACTGCGTATCGTCAAGATATGTCCTTTCGCATTATCACCGCTGCAAAGATCCTCGGTGCGCAGTCTGTGGTCCAGTGCGTGAAGCGATTCAACGAAATCATGAGAAGGCGAAGCAACTAGCAATGGCTCAGTAACTTCCCGTGTCCGCTGACTTACTTTGGGTGGGAGGCAAGGCACTCTTAGGCACAATTCCGGCTCAAATGTTCACGAGCCACATAGTAATGCAAGAGATCTCTCGAAGGATGCGTCTTTGCATGACGGACGGAACACTTCTGGACCTTTGCGTGGACATTCTCAACGCAACATTGGCGGAGATCGAACGCGACAACGACCCAGTTCAGCAAAGCCGGCGAGAGGTGTACAAAGATATGGCGGACAAGGTTATGGGTCAACTGGTATGCAAGAAGCAAAGAAAACGCGCATTAGCGGAGCCTCAACTGGGAACGTTTCACGACACGCTGATCTTCCCAAAAGCCAAGATGTACCTCTTTCAACAGTACCAACACCAGCAGGGCGGATTGAAGAAGGAACAAGCCTTCTTAATTCCTTCACTCCATCGCAAATTCATGCGCATCTTCAATCCTTGAAAACTGGACTGCGGTTGACCGCAGCTAAGATACGTCAGAAATGTTCGCCTGTCTTGAAGAAGCTAACCGATCATGAGTGCTCATGGATATTCATGCAACCTGTCGATCCGGTCGAACTCAACTTGCCGGACTACTTTGATATAATCAAGAATCCAATGGATCTAGGGTCAATTAAAAAACGCATGGAAAATAACTGCTACAAGTCCATATCTGAATTTGGGTCTGACGTACGGCTCACGTTCGACAATGCAATCTCGTACAACGGAGATGGCTCGGATGTTTGCAAAGTTGCACGTGAAATGAAAGCTGTTTTTGAGAAGTTGTATCATGCCATGATCACAAGTATTGAAGCCGAGGAAGAGCATCGCAAGTCAAATGGCGATGTGTGCGTGCTCTGTGGTTGCGAAAAGTTGCTTTTTGAACCCACGGTCTACTACTGCAATGGCTCCTGCAATGGACAACGAATCCGGAGGAATTCGTATTATTACACTGGAGGGCGAAATCAGTATCACTGGTGTCAACAATGTTTTAATGAATTACGCGAAAAGGAACCACTCGAGTTTGCGGATTGCACCCTGTGGAAGAAAGAATTGCAGAAGAAGAAAAATGATGAGATGCACGAAGAGCCTTGGGTTGAATGCTCGCAATGCAACCGATGGGTGCACCAAATCTGCGCCTTATTCAATGGCCGCATGAACAAAGGAACCACTATCTATCACTGCCCATTTTGTTTTATGGCAAGACGCGGCGCCAAAGAGCCACATGCGAAGCCACTTGGCGCCAAAGAGATCCGCCACACCAAAATGTCACGTTTCCTCGAAGATCGAGTGATCAAGTCGCTAGATGATGCATATGCACTTAGGTCTTCAAATGGCGCCCCCCATTTGACAGCATCTGCTGTGTATGTGCGTCAGTTATCTAACATTGAGAAAGCGCATCAGGTGAAACCTAGAATACTTCAGCGTTATGCAGATCAGAAATATCCACGCGAGTTTCCAGTTCGATCAAAATGCATCCTCCTCTTTCAAGAAATGGATGGTGTTGATGTCATTCTATTTGGAATGTACTTGTACGAATATGGCCATAACTGCCCCCAACCAAATCAACGACGCGTCTATGTCAGCTATCTTGATTCAGTCTACTACTTTCGACCGCGGCAATACAGAACGCTTGTCTATCATGAGATGCTCATTGCTTATCTAGCCCACACGAAGGAGCGCGGTTTCCACACCGCGCATATTTGGGCATGCCCCCCCTGCAAGGGCGATGATTACATTTTCTTTTGTCACCCAGAGGACCAGAAAACTCCCAAGGATGATCGTCTTCGCTCATGGTACATAACCCTACTAGAAAAAGCGAAGGAAGAGGGTATTGTCACTCACATCACGAATCTCTGGGACGAACATTTCCAGGCAGACTACGATGTGAATCATATTCCTTATTTTGAGGGTGATTATTGGCCCGGTGAGGCTGAAAACGTGGTCAAGGCTCTTGAAGACGAGGCCAATGAGCGAAACGAATCTAAATCTCGTAAAGCAGGGAGTGCTACCAAATCAAAAGCAAAAATGAAAGGGCGAACGCAGCGCGGCCTTCGATCAGATGGCTCCATAGAGGAGGAAAATGGGCAGGATGCACTTGTCGCACGAATGGGCAAAATTCTAGAACCAATGAAAGACGCCTTCATCGTAGCATACTTGCAGCCACGTGACTTTGCTCATGTCATGGAAGGACGATATGAAAGAGAGCAGAAACGGTTGTTGGGCGATGATGTTCCAAAATCCAATGCGGGAAGTCCAGCCGGCCAAGTCCTTAATAGCGAGGTGTCTGCGGAGTGCTCATCACCACCATCAGATACAGTGGGAACTCCAGTGATATCAACGAACATTGCCGAGCCCACGGTTCGATTGGATGTCACTCATCCGGTGTCAAATAATGAAGATAATCAGGCCCCGACTGAACCAACCGCTGACGTCAACGCAAAACCTAGCCACGGTAAAGCTTTCGACGAAACAGAAGATACCGACGAAATCATTGAATCTGAGTTTTATGATACGCGACAGCAATTTCTGAATCTGTGTCAAGGAAATCATTATCAATTCGATGATCTACGGCGGGCCAAACATACCTCAATGATGTCGCTATATCACATGCACAATCCAGATGTACCAAAATTTCTTGTAACGTGCTCAAATTGCAATGTTGACATAAATTCTGGCTACTGCTATACCTCAGAAAAAGATACTGAGTTTCATCTTTGTCAGGTGTGCTTAGCGTTTAAGTTACATCATATCATCCTCTATTTGTCAGGACTGCTATCAAAAGATGCACAAGGTTTTCGCTGACAAATTTCCTTTTCGAAGGTCTGTTGTTGGAAGTGATTCCCAGGCCCAGCTCACCGAAGAGCAACGTCGTGACCGCCATCGCTCCATACAATTGCATATGCAGCTACTTCAGCACGCTTCTGGCTGCCGAAACCAACAATGCCCTTCAGCGAACTGCAACAAAATGAAGGTGCACTTTAATCGCCTATCTGAGTTCAATAATAAATTCATTCCACACACAGAATCTGTTGAAGCACGGAGCGACTTGCGTGACACGTGTACAGGGCGGCTGCGCTATTTGCCGCCGTATTTGGGCACTGTTGCAGATTCATGCGCGTCAATGTCGCCGTGATGCGTGTATGGTACCCAAGTGCAGGCAGCTCAAGGAACAGTTGAGGGCTCTTGCCCAACAACAAGCCCAAATGGATGAACGTCGCCGAGCAGCAATGAACGCTGCTTATCGCAGGTGTGTATATACAGTATATATAGCTAAGCTGAAAATTGACCCTGGCCACACAGGGAGGGCTCCAAAGCGGCCGTATAACTGCGGCCGTCTTGCGGAGGTCGCTCGGGCCCTCATGAAGTAGAATGAAATGTCGTACTAGCATAATTGTGAAGGCAAGTCAAGCTAACAATGGCCAGTGCAGCGATGCGATGCCCCAGCGATGCGATGCGATTCACTCTCTAGAACGTGGATTCGCTCCTGGGTGTCCGCCATCCTGGACGTAGTGCCTTTGTTGGCTGAGGAACATCTGCATCACAGTAGTTAGGGCTCAGCCTCCGACAGACGCCGGGGGTCGCCCAACGCACTACCAATAGCCACGTTGGCCGCGATGGCACGCATACCACACGAGCATCCGGAGCGAGCCCTAGTCGACTAACCCGCGGAGTTTTGCTCATAGCGGCTTCGGCAGGGCCGCCCGCCGGGTGATTTCTCGGCCGCAGCGTCCACCGGGTATTGCTCGTCGCCCGCGGCATTCCGTCGCACTCTAGTTGGCTTGGGGCCCGCCCGGCCCCCCGGCGCCTGAATAAGGCCCCCAGCCGCCGACCTCTAGAGGTCCAAAAGCACGCGTAAAAAACGCGTAAAAACGCCACAAAAAACGCGGTCCAGGAACCCGCGTAATTTACGTGAGGCACGTGGTACAATTTTCTTTTTACTCAATTTTTTTTCTAGTCTAAATCGACGCCGTTTGCATCTCGGACCCC
>MDSX01007368.1_pt1 | contig 14297 bp, 26 predicted proteins | sample 811141 | NCBI WGS metagenome assembly MDSX01 (sample SAMN05326642, study PRJNA326480) | marine metagenome | isolation source: seawater | place: Atlantic Ocean: South East | collected 2010
CCTATCAGAAGAGAGAGAGAGAGAGAGAGAGAGAGAGAGAGAGAGAGAGAGAGAGATAATAATGGTAAATGATAAAAATATTATAAAATATATAATTAAATATACTAAAACCAAGTTTTACTACAGATTATTATTATCATTCTCATGATAAACATTGAGAATAATATTAATCCTTAACAATATCTAATATTAAATATATAATATACTATAGTAATATTACATATATAATATATTATATAATATGCAAAACGAATTAAGCACTAAAGAAACCAATGAAAAAATTGGTAGGAATATGTTTAGCCAAATGGAGAGTGTTGATTAAATATGCTTTAGGAATAAAGCACGCATTTGGCTAAGGGTCTCGGATTTTTTTGGGAATATATCCGAGATGGTCATGGTTTGGAATTTGGTATATAAAGGGCGGCACACGGCAGAATGGATTTTTCCGAATAGTGCTAACTTTCCTCAAAAACTATTATCATGTTTAACTAACGTACCAACCATATGGTAAGGAACTTTGTGCAATTACCTTATACCCAAAAACCAAGCCTATGAATATATGAAAGACCATACAGAGAAAGACCTAGAAGATGCCCAAAGAACGAAAGAATATGGAGGAACTAAGCAATATGTTCCTATTATGGATTATACTGAGGATGGTCTTGATAATTATACTTATCCTCAATATTCTGAAGATTTATATTACTTACTCCAAGATTTTGGTTTAACTAATGCCCCTCGTTTACTTACTGCTCTAGAAAGATATATCAGAACTTTAGTCACAACTAATGATATAAAAAGAATGAGCCTTTACAGATATCAATTAAATCAAAAAACTAGGGAACTAGATGAATTAAGAAAAGATTATCATAATTTATCAAAACAAAATTATGAACTTGTGCAAAGATTTCGCTTACTAATGGGGGAATTATAAATGATGACTAGAAAACATTTCAGAATAATTGCCAATGCTATGGCTCAGATGGATGTTACAGGTGAACAATGTGATATAATGATAGATGCTCTTAAGCAGACTAATGAAAGGTTTAATCCTTCTAGATTCAAAAGTGAAGTAGCCCGTTTAAAGGCTGAATATAATGAAGATAGAGAAATTTCATTTGGTAGTGACATGAGTGAACAGGAGCATAATGATTCCATTAGTACATTAGGCGATAATATGCCTGAGTGGTATTCAGGGCCAAATATGTAATTAAGCACCCTTCGGGGTCTTTATGTCACAAAGTTAACTACAACCATATGGTAGTCTACTTTGTCAGAGAACCCTTATATGGTAATTCTCCACCATATACTACATGGAAGATATAAGAAGATGTGAACAATATGATTGTAACAAACCTTACTTCTACACATTACCCGAATTTGGGCATTTGTGTAAGGAATGTTACTTAGGAAAATATGATGATGGTGATGTAAGAACAATATACATACAAGGTGATTACTAATGCCTTTAATCATTGGAGTAGAAAACGGATATGAAAAAGGATTTACTGAAAACGATTTAGATTTAATCAATGGTTTTCCTTTTGGAATGATTATGATGGTTGCTGAATTAGGTGAAATCAAAGATGTTGAGAAGTTTAGACTCAGAGTCTTAGAAGCAAATTTCATAAATGAGATATTTGATAAAGACCAATTAAGAGACAAACTAACAGTAGATTTTGTACAAAGAATGAAAGATGCTGATTGGTCATGTAATGTTGGTAATAGTTCAAAGGCTGCTTTTGATAAAGAAATCAAAAGAAGATTATATGAAGGTCATAAATACGACTTTAGAGATTGGATTGAAAACAGAGGAAAATATACACCACAAATATCTGATGAAGCAAAAGCAGTTTTAGATACATTTAATGGAAGTGAAGAATAATGAATACACAAGAAATAAGAAACGATATTAAGCCCTACAAATATGAGATAGAAGTTGGACATTCTAAGTCCGGTTCTGCTCATGTTGTCATAATTAAGAGTTTGAAAGTTCGTGGTGATGATTTACCATACGCATTATCAGAACTACAAGCAGCCTTAAGAGCATTCAAGTTAATTGATGCTGATGAATAACATTCTTGTTACAAGAAGGGTTAACCCGTAACATTAACCAAAGAAGACTAGGAAAAAACGCATTCCCTCTATAATCATGCATACTACGCCCATATAAGTTAATTGAATACTAGTAAAACAATTAACTCCCTGTGAGGAATTGCCTACTGTTATACGCACATATGAGCCGGATTCACTGTAGTCTTCGGAGGTTTTTACGGGTTAAGGTTGTGTGACAAAGTACACCACCATATGGTAAGAGGAACTTTGTGAATACACCTCATAAGGTAAAATTCCGACTAAGAGTGTTCCTAACGGAGGGATAGAAGAAGTAATATAGAGAGAGTGATATATATGAGTGAAATGAAAAATTGGAATGAATGGAAAAATGAAATAACGACATTTATGGATAGTGGAGCAGTTGAGGATTGGATGGTTACATCAGTTTCAACAATGCTAACTAAGGGAGATAATGACGCAAGCCGTCAAACAAAATTCTCCTCTGCCATAAAAAGCATATTAGAAGATGTTGAAGGAGCACCTATTGGTCGCCGAAGTTCAGCATTGAATACAGTAGCATCCGCAACTTTAGCAGTTGCTCAAAATGACGTTTCAGCGTTTGCTGCTATATTTGATAGTAATCCCGCTATTCAAGGATTATTACTACCTCACGGAAGAAGTGAAGAAGTAGTTTTCGAGAATGGCAAAGCGTTTGCAGATTATTTGCAAGCACAAATGAAGAGAAATGCTATCTCAGCCACTAAGAAAGGTTGGGATGGAGAAGCAACTTCTCTAGTTGGTTTCCTACAGGAGGCTAACTAGATTAGTTCGCATCTCTCCGGCGGGAACTCTTCAAAAAGTGGGGAGAATCATTAATTTGGTTCTCCTCACAACTTCTCCGTTCTTTTATTAGGGTGCTCCACAAAGTTACACTACCATATGGTAAGAAACTTTGAGTATTACCTTATATTACTACTACGAAACCTATAACATGCAAGGAGATAAAACAAATGAATTCAACTGGGATTCATCAAATGACATACAAATAAGTGAAAGCATAATATCGTTGTTCAAGCATGATACAACGGGTGAAATAAAAATAAGATTGAAACAATATGGCCTACCTGTTTCAGGTACTAGGCTACAATGTATAGCAAGATTAGCAGAAAAAGAGGTTGAGATGTATGAACTTTAAGAAAGCAGAATTAAACAAAATGATAAACAAGATTAGAATGGAAGGCAAGAATATTACTTGGGAGGATGTTGATAGATATTCAACTAAGGAAGAAAAAGCAAAAGCATTGGAAAAAAAGAATCCTATGTATGTTCCTATGGCTATTATTAGCCTTAGAAAGGAACAAGAAATGTTAGGTTATGGTGTTGGTAAATTAAGTCGATATCAACATGAATGTCTACAATTAGCCCGAAAAAGTCCTTATCCTAGAACTAAGCAATTAGAATGGGAGATATATAGAGCAGAACACATGATAAAATTGGCTGAAGCAGCAGCCTAATTCCCTTCGGGGTTTTAGTTCCACAAAGTATCACCAACCATATGGTATTGTACTTTGTCGCAAGACCTTATATGTTATTTTTTCAAACATAGAATATGCTTTACACAAGAAGATATAATATAGAATACAACATAGAGATAAATAGCCGAGATTATGGAATAATAAATTCCTTCTTTGAAAGAGAAGGTCTTTATTGTGCTGCCGTATATGATAGTAGTATAAAACAAAATACACAAGGAATGCAAACAGATGAAAGACACGAACAAGAATATGGTATAACTCTTAATGGTGTTAAAGATGGTTTAACTTTTGATTATCATTATGATGCAAAGAAAGCACAAGAGCAATTAATTAAGATATTTCCCGATGAAGGTTTGTTTCCAATTAGTACAAAAACAATTGTTGAAACTTCAGAAGCGTTAAAAACTCCAAGAGGAGAAAGGCTTCTTCTTTCTCAATGGAATGAAGAAACAGAAGAAACAGAAATATTAGAAAGCGATTTGTTTAATGATATTGAATGGCAGACAATTCGTTTTCAATTAGATGATGATGTTTATGTTAAAGTTAATTTTCATATGAAGTCTAGAACAACAGCACTTGAATTCAATATAGAATGGCTTAGTCCTAAAGTAGCACGTAAAGATGCTATTGAAAGAAGACTTGTTGAAGTACCACTTGAATTAATGGCACTAATACAATATAAAGTTGAACGTGCTTTAGTAAGTATGTTTAATCAAGAGAAGGTCGATGACCATGTTATTGATTGTAAGTTTGAATCTATCAATCATACTTCATCTGAATGTGCTCCCGATATTATACAAATGGTACGGGATGCTAAGAATGATTTAAAACAGGAGGAAGAATAAATGGAATACGATATGGAATGTGAAGGATGTGAAGAAGTAGTAACAATTAGAGGTGCTTATTTAGGTACTATTGATTGTGCATGGTGTGAAAACTGTGGATGGGAAGGTGAGTTTAAGAATGAAATATAGTTTAGTTTGTGAATGTGGTTATCAAACAGCATTAACGGAAGATGAAGATGAACTTGATTTTGACCTTAAACAGGATTTATTGAATCATCAAGAATGGTGTGAGATAGCAATTAAAAATGGTGGAAAACACAAGGAGGAAGAATAAAATGAGGGGAGAACCTATAAAATATATTATTGAAGTTAAACATTGGTATGATAGAACAAATGGTAATCCATATTTTAGTGCTAGAGTATATAATTTACATATGAACTTAATATCGGTTCATCCATTTCAATATGGCAATAAGAGCCATGCTGAAGATGTAGTCATTAAACCTATTTGGAAAATACATAATGAGGTTTATGATGAACCAAATACAACAGGCGAACATATTCATAGACATGATATAAGCCGTATGTGTTATTTTAATCATCAAGATGAATTAAAGAAATGGTGTAAACAGTGGGGCGAAGAACCGTTGTGGTATGAAAAAGTAGGTTTTGAAAACTTTATTTAAAATTGTTGGGTGTAAAAACCCTTCAAGGTTTGGTGACAAAGTACCCAACCATATGGCTTTGTAGTCAAAAATTTTTTTTCTTATTTTTAATTAAAATTTGTTTTTTTCTATAGATTTTTGCATTTTTTAATCACAATATTAATTTAAAACGTTCATTTCGACATAAAAAAAGTCTTTTTAATTAATGTGCCTATAGTTTTTTGCCACTATACAAATCATATAATAAAAAAGATTTTTTTTAACGTGCTTATAGAAATAAAAAAATTTTCGGGCTATAATAACAATTTTTAAACTGGGAATAGAACAAAAAGGAAAAAAAATAATCGGCTAGTGGTAAAAAAATGTCACCTCAATTTTCAAAAAAGAGTGGTTTAAAAAATTTCGCCACATATTTTTTTGGAAAGAAAGGGTTGATTGTTCGTTTTGTTGTATGTTGTCTTAAAATTGTGCGAATTTTTAGTAAGAGGACAAGAGTGGTTTAAATGGTTAGGGGTTTTATTACCGATAAGCCTATGAGGGAGGCATTTTTAGGATGGTTTGGATTAACGGAGGCTGATTTAGACGATGGAGTGGTTCACTGTTCTAAAAAAGAAGAAAAAGTCGACTGTTAATAGGGCTGGAAATTATACGAAGCCAACTATGCGTAAAAGAATCTTCAATAGGATAAAAGCAGGGAGTAAAGGTGGAAGGGCAGGTCAATGGTCTGCTCGAAAGGCTCAAATGTTGGCTAGAGCGTATAAAAAGGCAGGAGGTGGTTATCGTGACTGAATGGTTTAGTATGTTGAAGGCTAAAAAAGAGGGTCAAAGAGCGTTAACAGAGTGGACAAGGGAAAAATGGGATTATATTTCTCCTAAATCCAAAAAGAAGGGAAGATATGCTCCAAAGGCTGTTAGAGATTCGTTAACACCGTCTGAAAAGGCGTATGAAAATCGAAAAAAGAGAGAAGGAACGAAAAAAGGTAAACAACATGTTCCTAGAGGCAAATCTGCAAAGAAGAAGTATAAGAGGGTTGAAGGATTATGAGTTTGCCCTTAAAAAAAGTAAAAACATGTAAGAGATTTAATTGGTGGAGGTGTGAATTAATATGATGAACAATACTTGGCATATAATTTTGAAAGAATTGTCTTGTCCTATAGCAACACAAGACCTAATGGTTAACACAGAGAATAGAGATGAGGCAATTAAGAATCCAAATATTAAATATGGCCCACTAAATCTTGATGATGAAGAGTATTGGGAAGAATATGCAAAGAAGTGGAATACTACTGCTGATGTGGCAAAGAAATCTAATTGTAGTAATTGTATTGCTTTTGATATATCTCCTAGAATGGACGATTGTATGCCATTGTCTACTGATGACGATGGAAGATTAGGCTATTGTTGGATGCATGATTTCAAATGTCATTCAGCAAGAACTTGTTATACATGGGCTAAAGGTGGCCCAATAACTAAAGATGTAAAATCAAAAGAGAATCAAATGAGGCGAGAAAAATGAAGTGGGAAGATGTATTGAAAAAACCAATGATGGAAAACTTAGAAGAAAAGATTCTAAGAGAAATAGAGAAAGAAGGTGGTGCATTGGGTATGAAAAACCTAAAACAGTTTGCTGAAGATAATGAATTAAAAGAAGTTTTATCACAAATGGAAAAAGAAGGTAAAATATTTACACACAAAGATGGAGACATCTACACACATGAACCAAGAAAGTGATTAACATGGAATGGTTTGACCTCTTTAAGAATGAAAACAATAAGTTAGCACAAACATTGTATAGTGAAACTTTAGGTCTTATAGAAAAGATTCAACAAACAAGAGAAAAGTTAGTAAATGATGCAGAAGAAATTGCTGATGGAATGGTTAATGCAGGTCTTAATAGAGAAGATGCAAGAAATACTGCAAGACAAATATTATCTCCATTGTTTAGAGATTTAAAAGAACGTGAACAAGCCCTTAAGAAAGATTTAGAATTTTATATGAAAGAAGGAATGAAAGAATGACTTGGTTTGATATTCTCAAACTTGGCGGTGAAGACCTCTTTGATGGAGAAAAACTTTCTAACGATTTATATGAAGATGGTGAGTCTTCAGGAAGAGTAGCAGATTATTTTTACAATCAAAAAAATAGAGTTACTACAAGACCTCATTTTGAGCAACAAGCCAAGCGTAAATTTCCTGAAGAGATAGATGGAGATTTACAACAGATAGCAGATTTAATTGGTGATAAAGGAAGTAGAAATGTTAGATACTTTGGCTTTACATCTGAACAAAGAGACCATTTTATTACTTGGAGAATAGTAGGAAAAGAAGAAATATATCCCAAATCTAAAAAGTTATTAAAACCAATAAATCTAGAAAACGACAGTAGAGTTATTGTCTTTGATAGTGTATATAGGGTTAGAGAATTGCAAAAAGGTAGTATAAACATTGATGGTAAGTTCATGCCATTGTTCCCGAATGACCAAGAACAATGGGATAATATTAAACAAAAGAAAACTGAAGGAAGAGGAGGTAGTATTGATATATATTCTAATCTAGGAGAATGGAATAAAGAAAATGCTAGATTACAAGAGAAAATGAACGGTGCTAGACGTGCAGGAAATTTTGAAAGTTTTGAAGATTATAAAAAACAAATAGAAGACCATGAGAAAAAACACCCTCGTAATCAAAACACTAATAATCCTAATAAACGTAGAAGAGGGCAAGGGAGGCGATTTAGATGACTTGGTTTAATTCAATTAACAAAGATGAAGGCGATGTTGATGATGCTATTGACGAATTAGAAGAAATAGTTGAAGAGTTTGATTTAACTGAACATGAGTGGTCTTCTGTTGATGATGCTTCTGATTATCTTTTTGAACATAAATATAAAGATAAGATGAATAAAAGTTTAGATTGGTTTGAAGTTGTTAAAAAGAAAAAATCTAAGAAACATCCTGCATTAAAGAGAGCAGGTGTAAGTGGTTTTAGTAAACCAAAAAGAACTCCTGACCATAAGAGTAAATCTCACATTGTTGTTGTGAAAGATGGTGACAAAGTTAAGACTATTAGGTTCGGTCAAAAGGGAGTTAAAACTAATCAAACTGCCGGACAAAGAAAAGCGTTTAAATCAAGACATGCTAAAAATATAAAGAGAGGAAAAACCTCTGCTGCTTATTGGGCTAATAAGGTTAAATGGAGTCCTAGCAAAACAAAAGAAAAGAAAAACAAGAAGTGGAGAAAAGGTTCTTAGAACAGATATGATAATTAGTTAGGTTATAGTCGGGGAGAAACATATGAGTAGTCTCGACTTTACTCAAACAGATAATCAAGCAAGTTGGTTTACTGTTATTCGTGGTGAAGGAGCAGTTACTACAACTAGCACTGGAACGTCTGATTTATTTAATAATGAAGCCGTTGGTGGTAAGGCAAAAAGAGTTACTTTGAGGCGTTACTGTAAGAAGTGTGAAGATAAAAAGAGGTGTTCTTGTGACTAAAGGTGTAAAGAAAGATGAAGTAACTTTTACCTTTGGAAAGTATAAGGCTACTGCAACTAGAGATTTTAAATCGTTTGCAGAGAATTATAAGATATGGAGAAGAACTTGTTCCGGTTTAAGAGGTAGGGCAATTGGTGTTGCTAAAACCAAAAAGAGTTTATTAGGTTTAGTTGTAGGTATGGGCAAGTTAGGTCGAATTGCAGGAAATAGTGGGCCAATGAGTGATAGAGGTTGGACATACATTGATAGAGAATTGAGAAAAATATTTAGTTTAAAGGGTGGTAGGCAAATAGATAAAGGCCAATTAGATTTATTGAAGAACTTAGATAATTTGTTGGAAGAATATAAAAAACCAAACAGTCCTGCTAATCCTGCTAATATTTCATTTGAAGAACCTCTTAATTGGGATGATGAAACAGGAGAGGTTTTAGAAAGAAGAAATGTATATGGTCATTATTTAACAGAAGATTATGTAGAATATAGAAATGAATTCAAAGGTACTAAATTAACTGCGGTTGACAAAAGTTGGTATTCATATCAAGATGATGGTTCAGCAAGACCTCCTATGTGGCAAGCCTTGTTTGGAGAAGATAAAATTCTCGGAAAGGAATCAAAGGGTTTACAACAAGTTGTAAAAGATGCAATTAAATCATTTGCTAATTTAGGATTATCATTTAGGAAGGATACACCTATTCCAATTCAAGGAAGAGGTAGTGGAGCAGCCGCATTAAAAATTCCTGAAATTAAATCTATGTTTACTGCATTTGCTAGAGATGATGAATTTACAACTCCTGCGGGTAATTTTAGTACAGATAAAGCAGCAAGAATAATTAGGAACACTCCAATAAATCTAACAACCAAACAACATCAAAATGTGTTACGTCAAATAGAATCAGATTTGAAAATTCCAAATGAGATTGAAGAAGTTTACATTAAGATGTCTAGAGGGCAAATGAAAAATATGGCAGTATTAGCAGGATGGAAACCTCCTGTAAAAGAAGAACCTAAAAAGGAAGAACCTAAAGATACTGTTAGAACTAGTGCAAATGTAGAACCTACAGATTGGAGAACTATAATGAAGGTGAAAGTATGAAGTGGCAAAACATACTAAAAAACAATTCTAAAAAAATGAAACAACAAAAATGGAGAATGGATAATTTAGGGTTCAAAGAAAACGAATCTATTTTTGAATATGAGAAAAGAACAGGTGATAAAATAACATATCATGACAAATACGATAAAAATGGACAGTTTACTGAAGAGACTATACAATCTAAAAAACACGGTAATATTTCTATCACTCCGAATAACTATGGTTTTCAAACCTTTGAATGGGATATTGAAGGTGATGGGGAGTGGTTATTAGAAAGAGGCGGATACATATGAGTTGGGAAAAAGTATTGAAACAACCGGAATTACAGCAACCACCAATGGAGCAACCGCCAATGGAAGAACCTATGGTTGACCCAACAACAGGATTACCATTAGACCCTATGGCTCAACAAGCAGGTATGGCAGTTCCTCCTCAAACTCCTACTAATCCAAATCCAACAGGAGAAGAAGAATTTCCTGTAGACCCTGAAGTAGAAGATGATGCTAAATTAAATAAATGGTTTTCTACTATTGTAAAACAAACAAATCCATATAATCAACCAACAGTAAATCCTGCTACGCCTGACCCTAATAAAAAAAAAGAACAGGCTGAGGCTGCTGCTTTAAGAGAAAAGTTAGCAGGTGAAGCAAGAGCCAAACAAGCATCACAAAGGATTCAAGCAGACTTTCAAAGAAGGGCTAAAGCAGGAGCAAAAGCAAATAGAAAACCATTAGTAACTAGTGTTCCTCAAGGAACAATAAATCCTGATGCTCCTTTAGAAGCGGCAGGTAGAGCAGTTCTAAGTGGTGGTAAAAAGATTTTAGGTGGTGGTAAACAACTTGCAAGTGGAGCAATGGCAGCAGGAGCAGATACCGCAACAAGTAGAGAATTAGTACAAGGAGCAAAAAATATTAAACAGGGTTTAAAAGAAGAAAAAGATACATTAATAGGAGCAGGAAAGAATGTTTTAGATGCAGGAAAAAAAGTTTTTCAAACAGGCCAACAAGCCATAGCAAATCCAAAGGGAGCAGTAAGGGAAGCAAAGAAAAATTTGCGAGCAATGGGGGCTGAGACTAAAGAAAGTTGGAAAGATGCAGTTAAAAGAAGAAATGAAAGAGTATATGGTGGATATGAAAATCCACAACAACAGAAAGAGGCGGAAGAAAAAGAACGTATTGCAGAGAGACAAAAAAAGATTGCAGAGAGAGTTAAGTTCCGACAAGAACAACAAGCAATTGGAGCAAATAAACCTCGTCAATATACAGACCCCGAAACAAGTGAAGTAAAAGATATGGAAAGGGGTTATGCTGATACGGCTATAGAAGAATATGATGTATCAGATGAAGGCGAAATAAAATTTCAAACATTTAAAGATGCCTTTATGCGAGAAAATGTTAGTCCAATGAAATATAAAAATGAACAAGGTTACAGAACTAAAATAAATAATATTTTGAGAGATAGATATAAACTAGATGTGTCAGATAATTTACCCAAAGAAATGATTGCAGAAATATTAGACGATTTAGAACAACCAACTCTAAGGGGAGAAAAAGTAGAACCAAGACTTCTTACAGAAGAAGAAAGAGTTGAAGCGTTCAAAAGACAGAAAGAAGGGCGTGGCTTAACAGGTGCATATTTAGCAGGACGAGAAGACGAAGTCGAAGACAAAGACGAAGAAAAGAAAATGGATTTACAAAAACAAGATAGAAGAGATGACCCTGCACTATGGGAAAGTTGGGATGGTGGACTAATTTGATTACTAGAAAGAGATGTCCTTTGTGTACTCACGAAGATAGAAGTCAACTTGAAGCAGACTTAGAATCAATGAGTTATACTACTGATGCGTTAGACCAACAAATGAATTGGCCTAGTGGAACTAGTTCAAGACATCAAAGAAATCATATGGGCAATTATACTAATTCATCAAACCCAAGATGTAAATTATGTGTTAATCCGATTCGGAACGAATTGGAGGAACAACTTCACGATGGTAATATGACACCCGCAGGTGCGGCTAATATTGTTGGTTGTTCTGAAGACCAAGTTGTTAGACATATGAAAAGTCATCTTCAACCATTAGTTCAAGAATCTGCTGCTCAATTAATTGCTAAAAAAGAAGTTGATGAAATAGATACTCTTAGTAATAATATTTCTAGACTTGAAAGTAGGATTGATATGTTGTTTAATGAAGAAGGAACAGACCCTAAGTATATTGATTCGTTAACTAAGTTAGCAAAAGAAATTCGTGAGAGTTTAAAATATCTCATGGAGTTTAAGGGTAAGTTAGTTCACAAGAGACAAGACACAATTATAGTTCATCAGATGCAGATTGTAAAAGAAGTTCTTGCACAGAACCATCCTGAAGTTTGGTTGGATGTTAGAAATAAAATGCAGGAGAAGTTACAATGAATTGGTTTAGTGTTCTGAAAGAAGATGATGATGATGGTCCATACTCTATTGAAAAAACGCCGGAAAAGGTTAAGGCAGCACTAGACAAGAAGAATGAATTTAAAAGAAAGAAGGAAGAAGTTATACAAGAATATCTTAACTATGTGGACACCTTTGGAGTAGGAGAAAATAGAAAATTAACATCAGTAGGCCAATTAGGTACAATCAATCAAGAAGGTAGGATATTTAGAAAAGTCTATGAAAAGGCTTTAAAAGATATAGGAATTCTTGGACATGATAAAATAAAAATAGATTATACAAATTATGAACAGTTTGATGTTGATAGAAAAATAAGTGATTTGAGAAATGCTCTTGAAAATGCAAAGGAATTTTATAAAGATGATATTAAGGATTTCTATCGTACTAGAATAAAAGAAAGGAATTTGTATAAAATGAGTTGGTTTTCGGCAATAGGTGATTTACAATGAGTTGGGAATCTGTATTAAAAAACGAAGATGAGAAAACAACTCAATCTAAGTTACCTAAAGAATTAATTCCTGAAGGTGCTACTGTTGCTACAAGACCTATAGAAGAATGGTTCAAAGGAAAACCAAAGAAAACTAAACCTGTAGATAATACAAAAGGTACAACACAAACATCATTAGGAGATTTTGAAAAGGCAGAAAAACCTCCTGCTAAATATTGGGATAAGCAGATTAACATTCTAATGTTGTCAGATAATAAAGCAGGTATTGAAAAACTTATTCAAGGTGTTAAAGATAATAGTACAGATAACAAAGGATACACATATGATAGGGTACAAATATTAAGGGCAGCAAATCGTCAAATGAAAGAAGCCGGAGATGAAAATGAAAAAGAACTTATTCAAATGATACTAGATGGTATTCCTAAAGCACTAAGAGATACACAATCTATAGATGAAAGACCTCTTATGAAAAATAAGATTCAATTAATATTAGATGGTAAACATGATGAAGCATTAGAATATTTTGATGCTAACGAAAGAAGACGAAGAGAACTTAAGGTATGGGATGAAAAGAACGAAAATAAATTATCTGAATATTTAAAAGATAAACCGGAACTTGCTGCACAATTAAAATTTAAACTTCCACAAGAGGAAGAAGATTTGAAAGTTAAAGTAGATGAAAGTAAATTAACTCCTGAATTTTTAGTAGAATATTTACAGATGTTGTACAATGTAGGAAACATGATGAAACCTCCTTATGTTCCAAAACAATTTGTAAAGATGTTAGGTAGAAGAGTAAATCCTTCTTTAGAATGGATTATGGAAAATCCTAATTTTGAACCATCTAAGTTCCCAAAAAAAGGAACAGTAAAACAAAGCAGCCAACAAGAAGCCGTATATGAAATGTTAAGAAACAATCTATTTGTAGATGAAGACGCAGAAATTATACCAAAAACAGGAGAAAATGTTTCTGAAGTTATACAAAACTTATGGGATGATTCAAAGGGCAACATTAAAGATTTTAGAAGATTAATGAAAGATAATCCTAACAGTTTTTCTTTAGAAAATGAATTTTCTTCTAGAGTTAGTGGGAAAGAAAATATAGATTATAGTATTCCTAAAGCAGACCATGATGCTCTTATGGCTGCAAAGAATAAAAAATTAAATGAAAAACAATTAAAAATATTAGAAAAATATTTTACTGATATAGATGAAGACGAAGTAATTGATTTTTATGAACAATATGAAAAAGAAATAAATCGTATGAAAGATAATAGAAGTGGAGGAATGAGAGCAGCATCCAAGGAAGATGGTAAAAAATTAATTAGATTATTTGGTCAACATGGAGAGGCTAAAATCTTTTCAACTGATACTATTGATACAGATGAAGATGCCTTAGAAGAATATTTAGCCTTAGCAAGAAAAACTGATGGTGCTAATATGTTTAGATTGGATGAAGTTTCAACTCAATCTGCAACATTGCCAAGTGTTATGCGAGTTTTAGGTAGGTTATCTATGTTAACTGTAGGCGGAGCAAATAGTTTACCAAGATTAGTTAAAAGATATGGTAAACAAGCATCCGAAGAAAATGAAAAAGATTTGAGAGAAGCATTGTCGCAATCAAATTATGATAAATTAAGAGAGTCTTTTTTTGATGCGTTAAGGAAAACTATTGTAGACTATATGGGTAGTGGCGACAAAAGTATACTACATGGTATGAAAAAGATAGAACCTTATAATTGGGTAAAAGCGAGGGTAGCAGATGGTAACTAAAATAGAAGATATGAGTCAAATA
>MDSX01082920.1_pt1 | contig 14296 bp, 15 predicted proteins | sample 811141 | NCBI WGS metagenome assembly MDSX01 (sample SAMN05326642, study PRJNA326480) | marine metagenome | isolation source: seawater | place: Atlantic Ocean: South East | collected 2010
AAAAATGCATCATCAATCGATGAAGTTTTTATTGGATTTTTGATAATCTCAGTGCCTTCGTCGACGGTCTTTTCGACGTTCTTTTCGACGGTCTTTTCGACGGTCTTTTCGACGGTCTTTTCGACGTTCTTTTCGACGGTTCCTGTGACGAGTTTTTCAACCGGTTTCTCCGGTTTCTCCGGTTTCTCGATAGTTTTCTTTCTTGTGAGTTTTGTTTTAGGTGTAACGCTTTTTTTTCTAGTATAACATTTGGATTTGCCGAACGCATCTTTACGTATCTCGCAATCATTTTCCGGATCTTCATTTGGATTCGTTGTTACCGTGCACGAACGCCGTAATTCTGATTTCTTTACTTTGCAATACATTAAACTACCTTATATTTTTTTTCTTTCATAAATCTAATATGACTTATTCAAATCTCGGGTCTTCATCATTGGGAGCACCATATGAACCATATGTTTCATACGAAAAAAAAGAACCTGTTGTGAATAAATCTGAATCTTTCGAAAATTTTGAAGGCTTGGAAAAAAATGATGCTGAACTTATATTCGATGAATTGGAACAAATCAATAAGAAACTAGAGAAACTCGTAAATTCGGTAAATTCGATTAGATCCCATTCCAACGAATCATTCTCAAACGATCATTTTACTATGCTAGATGTTCAAATTTTCCTTTTGGTTGCTCTTATTATTGCTATCGTTCTTTACTTCCTGTATTCGACTTTTTTTGCTGACAATAAAGGTATGATTGGAGGAGGTCACATGCCCTACCCATATCCTTATCCTTACCCATATCAACCCTCTCCATATCCTTATTTTCCACCACCCCATATGAATCACACGTCAAATCTATATGAACAACCCGTCACTGTGAATTCCTGATTTATGTGTGTAAAAATCTTTGAACTTTAAAAGAAACTTCACATGTATTCGATTCACCATGGATTCCCATATTCTAGCTGTTTGCGATTTGAAACAGAGATAGCGCGATCTGGCAACGATTGAACGTATTTTTCTTGCTTTATATCTTCCATATATTTTTGATGTTGCATCGCGCTAGACAACACGTTGTTTACACAATATTTCAAAACGGATTTGTTTAGACAAACAACTTGCTCTCCGATACGATTTGGTAGATTTTTAGCCTCTGAAAAATATATAGATCTCATCACAGTCATCAATTCATCAGGATTTTGATTCGAAACCTTTATTTTGTTTCCCGACTTCTTAAATACAAGGTATCTTATATTGTTTTGCAGTAACTTCTTGTTACTGTCCGAGAAAAATGCATTCGAAAGTTTACTTTCAGTTTGAAGACAGTTCAAATTATTCGTCATATTACAATAAGATAAGAAAAAAAATGCATATGTTCAAACATATAAAAATAAAATATTTGAGACAATATAATGTGCCTATGTTCCAAGTGATAAAAAAGTTTGCAATCAAATATGCTGTCAAAACTGCAGTCAATATTTTGAATGTATACGGAATGGTATCTCGTACATACTTTTACTGCGTTGGAAAAATCAAATTCGAAAATCGAAAAGCTCTCATCTATGATATCGATTTAGTTGATCGAAGGTACTCAACCAATTTTGAAAACGAATATGCCTTTCCTTTTGAAGAAGTTTGTGAAATTACGGTGAGAAATGTCAATGGCGAAACAATGAAAATACTTCATGAAGTATATGATAATATCAAAAATTGCGGAACGAGTAAAAACAATTCATTTCTATATTTCTCCGAATTGAAATATTTTACTGGATTACCCGAGAAAGCACATGCTATTCGATTGGTATTTTTCCCATGGATCGTATTTGACGATGGATCATCACATAGAGAATTTGCTATGAAAAGTCCACTCAGACTTTGAAGGATTCAAAGATTTGATTGTCGATTTCATGATTAGGGGTCTTTTTGCGAAAGTTTCTTGAAATTTCCAAGTACAAGTCGAATCCCTCAATATCAAGGAAATTTATCTTCTCACAATCGGATACAGTCCAACTCATCAGGAGCTTTCCGATATTGGTTTTCAAAACTGTTTCAATCTCGTCGTCCTCAAGATCTTCAAAAAATGAACAAGCAAATCTTGATAAATCAAAGGCGGCGCTAGGATTTAAATCACCACTATACTGTCCCCCTGCCTCAGAGTCTTTATCGAAAACATCACTCATTATCAATTTTCCATCTAAGCGATAGGTGGAACGACCAAAATCTATAATCTTTACTACATATCCATATGTGGGAACCTTGTAAATTTGCTCATCAACTTGAAACTTTATGTATTTTCTATTGGTTTTTAATCCCATAACATTATGTATATGTAGATCATTGTGCACAAAATCAATGGTTTCATTCGCAGATTTTAAGGCAAACAACATTTGTAAGATCCACGCTTTCATTTTTTTATCGAAAATATTTCTGCGTATTTCACGTAACTTTTCGAATTTTGTTTCAATGAATAACTGTTCAAGAATATCTTCATAAATATCATCGAGATTATCGTCGAGCTTTTCCTGAATAGTAACTAATACTGGCATCGTTGGATGTATTAACGTGTATTCATCCACGTCGTCGCATTGACGTTCTATCATGTATCCACTTTCCACAAGCTCGTCCATTTCTTCATCGTCACTTATGTCATCATCATCTATGATTTCTTTATATTCTCTTACTTTACCCAAGTAATAATCATATATTACAGGAAATTGATTTGGATTCAATTGACTCAAAATAATCATGCAAATCAATTCAGTATAAGCACGATTGTAAGGATTATTTACCTTCTTATGAAGATGTTTTGATAGTTTATTAGGGAGGAAAAGATTGTCCTTTATGGTGGGCAACCGTTGATAGAAGATGTCCAGTGTATCAATCAATGGTGTTTGTTTGATGTGTATCAAGGATGGTTTACCGTTGATCAAAGCTGTCGTTTTTCTAGGATTGTAATCTAGCACACCGTTGATTTTATTCGGAATTTCTATCTTTGAATGTTTATAGGAAGATTTAGTTTTCTTCGAATCTAGTTCCCGTAAAATCGGAAAATATGATTGAATGTCTTCAAGTTCGATTGCTGAATGTTTTAAAAAGTTTTCAGTATTTATATTTCTTTTCCTGTGTATTTCAAACATCGATTATCATATGATTATATGATTATTGAAATTTTATTGTACTTTTAAACGCATTTTTTTCTATTCATAATATAAATGGATTTGATTGGTGTTGTCAACTTAGTTGTTACTGCGATTCTGCTTACATTAGTAATAGTGTTGTATATGAAACTTGAAAACGTGAGTAAAAGCGACAAGACAGATGATGATACAAATGAGAGTGACGATAAGAATGGTAATAGTAAAACAGATAGTGATAAGACCGTTCGCGTTCTACGAGTAAATATTCCAACGCGCGGCGAGAAAACTGACTACAGATCTGTGGGAGTCATTTCTCAAGGAGAACGTTTGTTGAAGCTAATGGGACGCGAAACTTATTCTGGTTCAGACAAGTGGCAGTATTACGCTCTTTCTGACCAGTTTAATAGCGCTAGACTCACTGTCGTAAAAAATGGTCGTGAATGCGATGACACACTTGGATGCAATGAGCTCTATGATGGTGATTTAGTCATCGTCCCGGATATTAGTGAGAATTTGCAATTCAAGGTCAATATTCATGACAATCTAGATAGTGATAAGCTTAAATACATCCCATTCGTTTAAATAAAGTTATATTAGTTATCTTTCTTATGGTAATGATAATGATTTCTATTTCATACATTGACTTTTGGGATGAACCACCTCATCAAATATGGTTCACTAAATTTCTTGAGTATCACTTTGGGTCTGTTAAAATCGTTCCTTATAATTCAAATCCAGACATCTTACTTTGCTCTTGTTTATACAATACTTCGGCAAACCAAAGTTTAGCATTGATCAAGCGCACTAAATCCAAATGCAAACTCTTTTTCTATGGTGAAAATCTGGATAGATATCAACCATACAATGATTATTCTTTACTTCGAAGCACATTTGATTTGATTGTAGGGTTCAAACAAACAGATCCATCTAGAAAGCAAATACGATTTCCACTATGGCTTCTATATTATCCTTATTATTGTTGGAATGATAAGGAAAATATTGTGACTCATATAGAAACCCAGTATGAATCACTCAAGGGAAGACAGAACATATTTGGTACAATTGTTTCTAGTCATGACAGATTCGGTCAAAGAACCAAAATCTACAATGAATTGGATAAATATGGAACGATAAGATCTCCAGGAAGATTCAAAAATAACACATTGGAACTCGGACCAACCTCGAAAGATAAGATCGAATATATTTCCAACAGCTTATACAATATATGTTGTGAGAATTCTGCGTTTGAAGGATATTGCACGGAAAAGATATTTCAGGCTCTCGAAGCAGGAACGATTCCTTTGTATTGGGCAAACGATCTACCAGAACCAAATATTATAGAAAGACACAAATACGTATTCTGTGATGTCAATAATGCAGAATCATTAGAGTCCTCTATAAATCATGCTTGCAAAAATCCAAATCAATATCTGAGTGGACCGGTTTTCACGAAAGATGCCGGAAAACACGTCAAGTCGTTTTACGACATCTTAATAACGTCAATTAAAAACAAGTTATTCCCCTAGTCTCTTCTTCGCGTCGCCCAAAATGGATAGTTCAATCCCTCATGTTCGAAAGATTTGAACCAGGTTTCGTCTGGTAAAACCAAGGATCCTAGTTTTTTCCTTATAAGACTTAAGATTGATTGGTCGTGGCGGTTCGCTACGAAGCAAGCCGCTTGGTTCCGATTGTATTCATTTGTTACTAAAACTGAATCTTTTCGTAATAATTCAATACATTTGTTGAATATCGTGTGAGTTTTCTCTACATTTTTCATGATCAAAACTGTAGCCATATACTGACCAGTATAGTTTAATGGATATTCCAGTTCATCTGCTAACTCTTGCGTAGTATATGCGATTTCACTATGATTCATTTGGAATGAAATCATACTTTCTGATGAATCGTTGAGAAGATTGATATACTCTTTGAACCTTTTCTCAGCGTGAGGATTTATAGAACAGCCCGCATCCATATAAATCAATACGTCATTCGGTCTCATTTTTCTCAATTCTTGAAGTACGATATCAAATTTCCATATCCAGAAACCACAACCCTGACGATAGTTTAAGATATTTCCAAAAGTAATCTTGAAATCGTCGGTTAGATTTTTAGGAGAATAACCACATATCTCATCAAACCAATTCGTGTCTCTAGCTTCATTAAGAAGACGTTTCTTTGAGTTCTCATATAATTCATCGGAATACGTTATCAAATGAACTTTCTGATCCATATATTATATCTACATATTCATTTGGAGTGTTCGGGTTCAGGTTCGGGTTCAGGTTCAGATAATGGAGTTAACCAATATAAATTGCCAAAAAATATAAACCAAAATAAATAGCTAAAAATATGATTACCATATAAGCAAAAAACGTATAAATATTATCTATTCCGAACCAAGCTTTCCACAAAGCTTCATCTGCTTTTCTTTTGTCTCGATGGTTTCTGGCAAGATCGTTTTCAAATGTTTCAACTTTACCTTTATTAACAATCATCGCAACAGTTATTGCGATAATTACTACAATTTTTTGAATATTATCTAAATTTATTTCCGGTAGTCCAATTGCCATCACTTATTTAATATACACATACATTTTTTTCAGAAATATCTCAGCCACAACTTTGCGATTTGAAGCCAACTTTTATCTTTGTTCTTGATTTTGTTGCGGATGTCTTCGACCTTTTTTTCGTCACGCATGATTCCAATTATTTTAAAGGCTATTTTCACCATTTCATTCCGGTTATTTGTATCTTCAACTTCGAAGTGGATCCCCGGTCTTTCAGCAAATACCCCATCGTTCGACAAAAGAGGAATACATCCAGCAACAGCAGATTCCCGAACTGCGATACAATCTGTCTCGGCTTTCGTCTTCGAGACATACAGTTGAAACGTTGACTTACATTTTTCTTCTTTGATCACATCAATAGATTGACGTCCCCAATCATAAACACCTGGCTGATTCATCAAATATTTCATAGCTTGCTTGAACTTTTCGTCTTGCACTGAATCCATTCCGTAATAGACATGAAACTCAGCAGTATCGTCGATGCTACGAATCACAGGCCAAATATGCATGAGGATCTGGTATAAACCTCGGGTATAACACGAGGTGTAGCAAAATCGATTATAAACTCTCTCATATTTACCCTTATCTGCGAATTTCCTAGTGCGAACTCCGTTTTCAATAACAACAGATTTGGCTCCAATTTTATCTCGAATTTTCGGATGAAAATTTTTCATTTCGTCTTCGTGAAATTTGCTCTTGAAGAAGATTTTGTCGATCTTTTCAATGTACGCTTCAACTAAATCTGGGAAAGAGCTTCGATCATGTAAATCCACGTAAATTCTATCCGCCGATATGTATTTCAACATCGGGAGGATTCCTAAATTACGCCATAAAATTACTGTCTTATAATGATGTTTACATTCGAAATTTAGATAACTTTCGTAATTCGCAATCTTTTTATCGACATTTGCTTTAAGCATTGTGTTTTCCGTGAAATTCCCTACTACAAGAACACTTTTTCCTTTCTTAATCCATTCATTTGATAAATGTAACACAGCCTGCTCAGATCCACCGAGATTCGTATCATAAGGGGACCACATAGGTCCTCCGAATCCCAAATAATACACGATATCATAATCGTCATTTTTTCTCCTCGTGCACAAGACGTCCTTGTAATTATTGCGAATCTTCGTGTTGATCATAGGAGTAATTTCATGTATGCTTTTCTTGTCTTTATCAATCCATGCATTATACATGATCATTTTTCTCTTGTTATATGTGTTTGCGGAATGAACCATTTGAACCACTGTTTTATAAGGATCAAGCTGTACTATTTCAGATGTAAAGTCCTTTAGAAAGAATTTCTCTTCTGCGTGAGTGTCTTCGTTATTGTATTCGTGATTTTTCAGAAAATCTTTATGATATGATAGACAATTGTTAACTGTATGGAATTGTGAGAATCCTGTAAACTGAAAGAATGAGCTTAAATCTGTATCATACATGATATGTGAAGTGCACCCGGCAGCAATTTTACCAGACTTGTTCATTGCTTTGATAGAATGTTCGACATAATCAGGATGATAATAGTCATCGTCATCAAAGGCGAAGATGTAATTAGATTGACTGGAAACCATGGAATTCAATTGATTACGAAGGAATCCAATGTTTTCAATGTTTTCATTCGTATCATCGATAAAGAATCTCGAAACAACTTTGATTTTCGTCGTTGACTGTAATTCTGAAATTAAAAGAGAAAAGTCTTTCGAGTTCCACGATTTATCAGATGATACAACGATCCATTCTTTGATAAACCTGGAGTAAGTCTGATTCTTGATATTTTTTACTTGTAGTTTAAGACATTCACCCCTTGTTCTTGTCGTTGGTGTCAAAACTGATATACTGTAATCTTTCATCTTATTATCTTCAGCGTCTTTATTTTTATATGATTTCAAACGCAATATATAAGTATCTCTTAGAAAAAAATAGAAAATGATTGATGAAATAAAATATATAGCATATAGTATACATCAAAACACAATCATGTTTTCTTCTCTAAAAGAGAAAGATAATTCTATTGAATTTGAAATTAAAAATATCAGTAAATCTATTGTCAATGCTATCCGGCGGACTTGTCTAAGCAATATTCGAAATACTGCTTTCGATGAAGTGAATTTTAAGGTCAATACAACTTCATTGCACGATGAATTTCTAAAACATCGCATTGAATTGATTCCGGTTCTTCTTGAAAGATTCGATGAAAAGACAATGACAATCTCTAACTATACTTTTAAGCTCCATGTGACAAATAAGCCCAATGAACCCACGTATGTGACGACTAATGATATCGAAGTGTTTGAGATTATCGATGGTATCGAAACAGAGGTTGCTTCAAAAAATATGTTCATTCAAGAACCAAATCCTATTCTTATTACACGGTTTCCAACAATTATCGATGATAAAGAAATTCAAAAACTGAATGTAGAGTTCAAATTGAGGGTCGGAACTGGAATTATCCATACAAAATATAGTCCTACTACTATTTGTGTTTCTATTCCCCAAAAAGATAAAAACGATGAAACTAACAACGACACATACAAATTTAAGCTTGAATCCGTTGGTCTCGTTTCTCCAACCGAAATAGTGACGAAATCTTTCGTTAGTATCGAAAAACTCCTCATTAAAATGCGGATTGACCTTTCAGAAGATAATATCCAAATTAATACGGTTGAAAACTTCCGTGGAATCGAATTCGTCTTTGAAAAGCAATCTGCTACGACTGGATATATGATTCAAGAGATGATGTACGAATTATTTTACAATAAGGAGATTTCTCACGTGTCATATCATGAAACACATCCCTTGGAAAATACGTTGGCTTTTCGTATCAAACTAATCGAAACGGACACGGATTCATACATTGAATCGGATGACTATATAAATGCCACAACAAAACTAATGACTGACTCGCTAGACAAACTTCTGGAGAGTTTGAGTGACATTGTAAAAAATTGGAAAGATTATATCCAAAAACTAAAACCTACAACGTAAACCTTACTTGGCATGTTGACTGAAAATCAATATGTTTTTTTTACTTCCATTGAATAATATGTCTTCTTATAAGTTTTTCGTCATATTGAATGCAACCGGAGTTTCGCTCATGTGCTTTTTTTCAACAGCTACAGCTTTGATCATGCCGCAGAAGGTTCTGGAAAGGATCGTCCCGAGAAAAAATGATATGAAGGTCCTCATGCGAAGTCAGTGCGCAAAAGTCTCAGCGGATACTCTCTCCGCGTTATTACTTGCAGACCCGAACGACCACCTCGATGAGGATCTTCTACTTATAAGTGGCTCCTTACCCTATGATCTCAGAGGCACTCTATACGTTAATGGTCCAGCGCGTCTCAAGGTTGGAAACGTAGGCAGTCGCGCACATCCTTTAGATGGTCACGGATACGTGCGCAGCTTTAGAATTCAGCACGACGCTATGTACACATCCGACGATCCTCATTTACGCCAGCGTGTTCATCTTACGGGCCGTTTCGTAAAAACCTGGGCATTCGAGGTAGAGACATTCTTCGGATTCAACGTATTCCGAGGATTCTTCTCGCTGCCCTTCCCACCGCTGAGAAAACTAGGTCTCGTATTCAATGCTCTTTCTATGTGGAGAAAGAATGTCGCAAACACTTGCATCGTAGAGTGGCCTCCAGGCCAGCTGCTAGCCTTATGGGAAATGGGTCCACCCCACGCACTAGATGCATACACGCTGAGCACGACTAAATCATGGACACACCTAGCGTACTTGCAGACCTCCGACTGTGCTCTGAGTCGTCTACGCCCCCTCCTGGCCCACACTAAGACTTGGACCAAAGGAGATGCATCGATGCTCGTGGGTCTCTCCGCGGTGGGGTCTTCATACACATTTTACGAATTCGGACTCGATGGATCCCTTATGTCGAGAACGGAGAGCATCATGCCCTTCGACTCATCAATCATCCACGACTTCGCAATCACGGAAGACTACTATGTGGTCCAGGAAAATCCTGTTTTGTACACCGCAGATATAAGTTCGGTATTCGGCTCAACCCCAATTCTCGGAAAAGGGTCCGTTGTATCCGACGTTGAGGAGAAGTCACGCATTGTCTTGGTCCCTCGGCCGATAGGAAAAGCAAACCAGACTCTCGTCTTCGACACTGGCAACCACACGTTGACCTTCCACTTCGCTAACACTTACCAGGAAGAGGACGGATCAGTATTCCTAGTATCGGCGTCATTCGACAACTATAAAATGGGCTCGGAGTACGGCTTCGATCCCATAGAGGGTACGTTTGATCCTACACATCTCATGGAGCACGACCATAAGGCGGGACCCTTCCTATTCGAGACGCGTCTAGACGTGTCGGCAGGCTTGGAATACAGCAATGGTGACACACTGTATGGCCTAGCGACGCGGTGGTTAGTGGATGGATCACGTATTCACCGTGACTTTCCATCCACACACCCGTTTCTCGAGGGACGGAAGACGCGTTACATCTACTGTTCCGCATCACCGAACCTAATCGACGGTGACCCTTTCTTTCCTTTTCATTCCGTGCAGAAAATAGACGTCGAGAGCGGAACATGTCTTTCATGGACTCCGAAGAATCCAGACTGCTTCGTGGGAGAACCTATCTTCGCACCTAGACCTGACTCTAAGGAAGAGGACGACGGCTGGCTGCTCGTGATCGTTCACGACGTGCTCAACGAGGTGACGGAACTAGCCGTTCTATCGGCAAGAAATTTGCTGTTGATTGCGGAACTCAGGAGCACCACATTATTGCCCCTAGGACTTCACGGATCATGGTCGCCCGCACGATGACAGATAACAGATTTTTTACACAAATTTATTTTAATCTTGATTAACAGATACAGAACGCTCTTTTATTAACTCGATCTTATCCTCCCCTTTTATAATGCTTTTCATTTTGCTTGAAATTTTCTTCAAAATAAACCCTTTAAAAATTAAAACACATCTTACAATATTTGATGGTGTAAATATAGCAATACTAAAAATAATATTACCAAGAGTATTAATTTTATCAGCGTCTTCTAATGCTTTTCTACACTCAGAACATTGTTTTGAATGTGATACCCAGGGATCGATTTGGCTCTTTCTTGACAATTTGACTAAGTTGGCTACATTTGAAGGCCCGTATGAGTCTTTTGGAGAGTTTATCATTCCAGACGAACGCCAATATTTTCTCCATAAATTTACACCTAAATCAGATGTTGTCATTGATGTATATGCTTTATCTCCATTTTCATTTTTTCGAAGTTCTATTTCAGCATCATGAAGCCATATATCTGTATTAAGAAATCTATTTGACATAGCATGAACTATCCATGTAGGCACAATACCTTTTGAAAACGGACTTGACATAAATACACGTGTTCTTCCTTCACGAACAGGAACGACATAGATTTCGATATTTATTTTGTATTCACCGTTTTCTCGAATAGTTCTATAATGATAACGAGCCGGTCTTTGAAAAGATACAATGCCGGTACGATTTTTACTATTTACAGTATCTTTGAACAATACTTCGAGGTGTGTTTCATTTTGAATATAAGACTCCATTTTTATTGGACAACCATCCTCTCTTTTCCCTTGTAATCCATGATGAGCGAATGGAATATGAGATGGATCCATAAAATTTTCAATCAATATATCAAAAGAATATGGTAGTTCTCTTGTAAAGAATTTTTGGTCTTTTGTAAGTTCTAAATTAGGATATTGTTTGTCAGGCGTATAACTTTTCAATCCAAATTCACCAGTTATATTGAAATCGAAAAAACCCCATATAAGATCATGTGTTATAAATAGGGGTATCGTCGATAATGTTATAGAATTAGGTGGCATATCTTCAAGTTGTGGTATTTTAGCACAACTACCATTATAATTGAATTCCCAACCGTGATACGGACATTGAATACAATTTCCTTCTATTCTACCTTGTGAAAGCGGTGCAAAACGATGTGGACAAATATCTTTTTGAAGAGACCATACATTATCTTTATTCCAAAACACATAATCGGATCCAAATAATTCTAGTTTTTGGGGTGTTTCTAATTTGTCAAACGCAGAAATTGAAGCAACTGGAACCCAAGCTCCTATATCTTCTTTGTATTCTGGTTTTCCTGACTTTGGTTTTTTATGATTTGAGCGGGATAGGAATGTTAATGCGTATGTTATATTTGCGTATGATATATTTAAGACAAGATATAAGATTTTCATATTTATTTTAAAAATATATAAAAACTAGAAAAGAATTTGATCGATTCAAAAGACAAGATGATTCTACTTTTTGGTCTTCTTGAAATATTGTAACAGACGTATTAAGATGAACGTCAAAATATAGTATTCGCTATGAGTAAGAAGCGTATACTCAACATTAGGGTGACCGTGTGAGTTCATATCAATGACTGTAGCATCAGAGATCAGTGGAATTGCGCTCGTTTTGATGAAATCATCGGTCAGGATTCGTTTTGCTTTCAAACGCAAATACCTCCGGTAAACGAGAAAGTTCCTATCGAACATCATATGATTATCTTGTATTCTTACTTAGCACTCACATATATAAAAAATTCATATCATTTTTACTTTTTTGGGGCGCATAACAAAAAAACCAGTGAATAACTGGGAAATCCAACATAGGTTTTATTAGTATAATAAATTACTCAATAAAACGAGGGTCATCGTAATCCAGCGAAACTTGCTGAGAGAGAAGTACCTTAGACGGGCGCAATAGCACACTTTTCAGTCGTTCTTCGTTGCGAGTAGTCTGCCTTTCAGGCGTCCGCATACCGTCAATATTTGACGTTCGCTTCTGCTTTTGCGTATCTAAGAAAGAATCGATCGACTCGTTATTCTCACATCCAAATGACATTTTTGCTTGTTCAATTGATATGTATATTATATTGTATATATAATAATCAAGTAATAATTTTTGCCATTTTTTCTTTTTTGCAGTTTCGTGTGTAGTTTTGTGTGTAGGTTTGTGTGTAGTTTTGTGTGTAGTTTTGTGTGTAGTTTTGTGTGTAGTTTTGTGTGTAGTTTTGTGTGTATTGTAAATTTGGATTCTTACTTGAATTAAGCATTTTTATCATACAGAAGATGACAGTCAATCGACCATTTCTTCTTATTTCTAAATTTTATATTCATGATTCGATTCGTTCCATGTAATTTTATTTTTCCCGTGAATTCTTCGCCATTTTTCACATACTTTTGAACGATTTCATCAAATTTTTTCATGTTTTCGTGGTTGGATAGACCATAAACTTGCAACTGAGTCTTAATCTCGATCATCTTCTCAATTTTCTCGAGTTGTGTATAAAATTCCATTAGTTCAATGAAATATTTTTAGATTATGTTTCAAACGCAAATCTCTATTAAATGTTTAAAGCGAAACTCTTGGTTTCGGGGCGAACTTTCTTAGGGCGCCCACGCTTTTTCTTAGAAACGACGGGTTCAACATTTTTGGATATAGGCTTGACTGGTTCGGGATCGGATGGTGAAATCTGATCGATCGATCTTAAAATACGGTCAATATCTACATCATCTGGAGGAGCCATAACCGTTTCATCGGGATCGAATGAAGGTTTGGCGATAGGCTGATCATTGTAAGATGGATTCTGATTACCATTGTTTAATTCATTTCGGATTGCCGCCTCCGCAAACTGACGTTTCAAATCTGGGTTATTTTTCATGATATCCTGGACATTCTGGTCGGAGTTACCAAAAAGCTTGGCGGACATATGAAACATCGCTGCAGAACCTCCAATCATCATCATTAGTTTGATCTCAGGAGCCATTTGAGCCTTGCCCTTGTACTTTTCATGTAGCTCTTCAAATACATCATCATAATCATCGATACCCTCGCCTACGCTCTCGGACCAGCCATTAAGTTTAAGACCAAACGGATCAAATCTTTTATTCACAAATTCTGTGCCGCTTGTTGCCATCATAAGTGTCTTTCGCTGAAACTTAATAGAGGCCTCGAGATCGCGCTGCGATTTAATACGCTCGTATTCGTCGCGCATTTCAATAACCGAATCATGTCTAGAATAATGCTTACTTAAAGGAATTCCCTTGGACTCAAGACGCTTGAGCTTGAACAGTAAATCTTGCTTTTCAGCGTTATTCTCGGTATGATAAACTGGGCGAGATCCAATCTCTTGAGCACGCTGAAACGCAGGTTTGAACGCCGAAGTAGAGTCGTTTTCTCTCTCGACTGAAAAATTTATTTTGATATCGTCATCATCTTTTTTAGTATCGATACTTTTGAAAGGAATGTCGTTTGATACAGTCATTTCTACATTGTTTTCGGGTGATGCAGGGCGAGATTTTCCAGGATCTATCAAAAGATCGAACTCGTTATCTTCGTCATTTGGTTGGTCATTCATCAGGCCTACGTCAAAATTAATTTCTTCAACATTCAGTTCGTCGAGGGACATAGTTTGTATTATAAGTTGATAGTTTATTTTTATATGTTTTTAAACGCACTTGATTGAATGATACGCAAGTCCTTGTAAAATAACATCTGCAAGATCATCCTTTTTCTTTTCGATCTCGAATTTGTTTGAAAGTTCTGACACGTCTCTTATTAATTTCGACACAA
>MDSX01078919.1_pt1 | contig 14293 bp, 13 predicted proteins | sample 811141 | NCBI WGS metagenome assembly MDSX01 (sample SAMN05326642, study PRJNA326480) | marine metagenome | isolation source: seawater | place: Atlantic Ocean: South East | collected 2010
AGATTTCCGCCATAAATATCTTCACGTTTGTTTGAAACAGGTGAAAAAAATTGATGTAACAAATATCCGTGAGCCATATGTATCTCTAGCAAGTCAAATCCAATCTTCTTAGCTCTTAGTGCAGATTTTTTAAATCTACTAATTAATTTTCCAATATCTCTAATTGATAGTTTTTTTGGTATTGGCCAATGTTTGTCTCTAGCAATTGGTGATGGTGCATATGTTTGCCAAGAATTTTTATTTTCAAGAGGAGAGTTCGGTTTTATCCAAGGTATATTGCTTGATCCTTTTCGTCCAGAATGGGAAATTTGTATTCCTATTTTTGTATCATTTTTAGATTTTAAAAAAGAAAATAATTTTTTTAAATTTTTTTGATGAATATTATTATAAAGGCATAAATCTGCAGGAGAAATTCGGCCATTTTTATCTATTGCTGTAGACTCTAAAATAATCATAGATGCTCCACTAGAACTCAAATTTAGCAAATGTTTATAATGCCATTTTGAAGGATTTCCATTTTTAGATGAATACTGACACATTGGAGAAATGAAAACCCTATTTTTTAAAAGTGTTTTTTTAATTTTAAATTTATTCAAAATCATTTTTCATTACTACAAATTCATTATGTGGATGAAAAATTGCTTTTGGATATGACCAGTAAGTTTCAATAAACATTTTACCTAATGCCTTTCCAAGCTTGGGCAAATGTGGAACACCATCACTATCAATAAGTGAATTAAATGGAGTGGCAAACCTTAACCATTCACCTGTTTTTTGTTCTGAATATTGTAATCTAGCTAAAAATGCAATGTCCAAAGAAACTAATTCATAATTCAATTTTTTTAATTTTTTATAAATTTCTTTTAATTGAGTTGCTTTTTTAAAACCTAAGGTTTTAACTTTTATTCTGTATAAATAAATTTTATTTTTAGGAAATGAAATCTTATTTCTTTTATTTTTAACTAAATTTTCAATCCAAGGGCTCAAATGGATTTTTTTTTTTTTTAATTCCTTAATACATCTGGATAAAGACTTGTATTTATTTGGATTGATAATTTTCCAAACTTTTTGATTTTGTTTCTTCATTCTTTTTATTTGAAATATATATTTTGCCATTTCTTAGCATGATTTTTACCCAAAAGAGTTCCATCAGCATTACAAGATTTACAAGGTCCAGAACAACGTTTACCGGAAATAAGGTTTTTTCTATAATCAGTCAAAGTTTTTCCCTTCCAAATACTGAAAATCGTTTCTTGCATTATGTTGCCCATTGATACCTTTCTTTGCCAATCTTGAGGACATAGATATACATTTCCATTCCAGTCTATAAGAAGTTGATAAGTTGGATAAAAACAAGTTGTGTATTTACCAATTTTTTCTTGTTCTCCAGTTTTTATTGTTCCGGCTCTATTAGTAAGTTTGACGCCAAAATCATTTTGTTGATCATACCATCTATCTCTTAAAATAACTAAATCTTCTGGAACATTTGCTTTTTTTGTCATATCTTTAAATTTTTCTATTTGCTCAGGTCCGTCATACATGCTAACAAGCACTTTGCTAACATCAGCTAAATAAAGTTCTTGTAATCTTTTAGAGGATAAGACATCTCCATTAGTAATTATTTCAACTTTAGATACATTTGATAATTTTTTAACTATGTAAGGAATATCTTTATGCAGCAGTGGTTCACCATAACCACACAAAGATATTGTACCTGAAAAATGAATTTCTAATAATTGGTCATGAATTTCATCTATAATTTTTTTTGTCATTTTTTGAAACGTGTCAGGGGCAACTTTTTCATCAGATTTTGGACAAAAGGTGCATTTTCTATTACATACATCAATCAAACTTAACTCAACCCAAGTAGGCATCGGCATACCTTCGTGGATAGGCACTATATCTACAAATTCTGATCTTCTTTTTAAATTTTTTCTTATAGTTTCTTTTGGATCCATAATTTATTTATTTTTATTATTTTATATAGTTAAGTAAAGAGATATTTTTATAGATCAATAATCTACTAAAGAAGTACAGAGAGAGTTTTTTTATTAACCTTATTGAAAAGAATATTTTTTATTTTATCTCTATTACTAAATCTTTTTGAATTTTTTATGTTAAGAAAAAATTTTATCGCATTATTAATTTCAAGGTTATTGTTACAGACTCTGAAAAAATTTTTGTTTATTCTAAATATAGATAAATTCTTTTTATCGAAAAAATTATCAAAAGGAATAATTAAATTGCACCCATAGGCTAAACTTTCTAGAGTTGCGCTTGTATTTCCATAACTTACGGCAATAAATGTTTTTTTAGCTATAGTGGAAAAGTCACCATTTACTACTTCAAAGTTTTTGGGAATTTGAATATCTAACTTATTTAAAGGGAGTATTGGATGTGTTTTTATAAAAAATTTAAGATTTTTAAAGTTTTTAGAAATATCAATAAATTTTGATATTATATCTATGTCATTTTTTTTGGTTCCGCCCTCTAAAAAGATTACAATTTTGTATCTATTTTTTTTTTTAAATAATTTAAAAATTTTTTCTGCTCTTAAAGCAGGTCCATTTATAATATCTAATTTTTTACAGAATTCTTTCCTTAATTTTTTATATCTATTTCCACAAACGATAATTTGTTTTGGTATTACTTTAGAATTGAATTCTGAAATTGAAGGATATGTGTTCATATATTCAGGATAATCGGTAAAACCTTGGTATCCTAAACTTAAAGTGTTAGGAAAAAATTTTCTTAACCCATAATTAAATCCTTTATCCATTGGCTGATTTTCAAACCAATTTATTACTTTTTTTATCTTTATTGAATTATCGTTAAGTTTTTTAAAAAAAGAAAAATTAGATAAACCTATAAAAATTGAAAATAAGTTACGATTATAAAAAATTTCTTCTTTAATTATGTCCGTCAATTCAAAGTTATCAAACTTATTAAATTTTATATTAAATTTCTTTATTCTATTAATATAAGAAAAACAATAAATTAAATCTTTTAAATTAAGATAATTTTCTTTTAAAATATAATTTTTTTTTTTTCTAAGCGATATCAATATATGCAAAAATTTGTATATATTATTTTCAATTATTGTGGCTAGAAAAATTAATTTTTTTTTTTTCTTATTTGAGTAACTTAATAGATCACCGTAATAAAATTTTTCTTTTTTCTCTTTATCAATTATAAAAGTATCAACTATTATTGAATTATTTAGAATCTTTTTTTTATAAAGTATTTTAATTAAAAAATATTGAACGCTATATATTAATATATTTTTTATTATATAAAGATAAAAAAAATTTTTGAAGAATGATTTCTTATTAAATTTTATTTTAACTTTAATTACATTTAAATCTTTAATATTTTTAACAATTTTTTTAAAAGCATATGAATCAGTTATAATTATAAATTTAAATTTATCACTTAAGTTTTGTAAAGTTTTTAAAATACAGATATATTTGTATAAATTACTGAAATATAAATTTCTACTAGCGGGTGGTGATACCCACCAATCTAAATCTGACGAATGTTCTTGAGAAATTTTATCTAACCATAAAGTAAATTTTCGTCTTTCCTTGAAGTAAAATTTATTAAATATGCTTTTTACTGTTTCTGGAAACTCAGATATGTTCAACGATGTATCCCAATTAATAATTTGTTTTTGGTAAGATTTCATAAATTTTTAAAAATTTATTTAACTGATTTAAAATTAGCCTATTATTTTTGAAATAATATTCAAAAATATCTCATTTTTTGATTTTGGATGTCTGATAAATTTATTTAAAAATTCTTCATATTTTTTTCCAGGAAATAAAATTGCTTTGTCTATTTTTTTTTTAGACAATTCTTTAATATTATCAATATTTAAACCCTCATTTTCAAAAAACTTGGAAGTTAACATGAAAATTTTTTCCACTACTGGATAAGATTTAAACTCTTTGGAATAAATTCTTAATATTTTTTTTTTTAATATTATTGGATAATCGATAGTTGATGAGTGTGAGGTAATAATTAGATCAGATCCTTCAACATATTCATAAGTTTTGAAATAAACTATTTTACAATTCTTATAAATCGATTGATTTTTTTTTGATATTTTTGGATGTGATAAAAAATATATTTGATAACCCATTTTTTTTAAAATAAAAAAAAGATAATTTAATTTAGTTGAAAATGTTTTTATATTAAATTTTTTATTAGTATTTTTATTAAGGACGTAATCTGGATGAAAACCATGTCCTGAGTCTAGGTAAGTTGCTATTTTTTTATTTTTTTTTTTATTTAAAAATTTTTTTTTTCTTAAATAATAATCATAATTTATTGAATGACTGTTAATTTTTTCATGACCAAGTGAGAAATAATTATTCATAAAATTTTTTCCACTAACAATACTTACTTCTTTTGCTTTTTTTTTAAAGTTAATAAAAATTTTTTTTAATACATATCGTAAAAAATAATATAATTTTTTTGGATAAACAAAATAAAAAAGATCTCGAGCATCTATAAAATTTAAAATTTTTACATTTTTTTTTTTCATTTCTTTATAAATAAAATTTGATTTTTTAACACCAGTTAAATTTATAATAAGATCTATTTTTTGTTTTCTTATTTTTTTATAAAAATCTTTTATATTTGAAAACTTTAATGATTTAATCAAATTTTTATTTTTATAAATTTTTTTTAAATTAATTTTTTTAAAATAAATTTTACTTACATCGTAAATAATTATATGAAATTTTTTTTTTAGATTTTGCAAATCTAATCTTTTATAATCCCATGAATACATAGGTACCCAAGTTACAATAAGAATTTTTTTCATTTTGTTTTGAAATTAATTGTTTAGTAGATTTTTACTGCTAGGTAAGTTTATACATCTATCATACAAATCATTTGTATTTGATAAATCATCTTTAGGTGAATTTTTTAAATAATTTAATTTATGTAGTGGTCTCCATAATGGTCTACAATAAAAATTATTTTTTATCAGCATATTTATAATATCATTTTTATATTTTTTAGATTTATCATCCAATATTATCGTGTTTAACCAATAGTTGCTTTTACAATTTTTTGGCTCTACAAAAACTTTTACACCTTTTATTTTTTTAAAGATTTTTCTATAAAATTTAAAATTATTTCTTTTTTTTTTAATTGTTTTATTAATGTTTTTTAATTGAGAGATTCCGAGAGATGCATTAATACTTGGTAGCCTATAATTGTAACCTAAGAATTTATAGTTATACTCATAAGGATGATTTTCTTTAGCTGTTGAAACCAATTTTATAGCTTGGAGATATTTTTTTTTTTTTGGTAATAATATAGCCCCACCACCGCCGGTAGTAATAGTTTTATTTCCGTTAAAACTCAAAATTCCAGCATCTCCAAAAGTTCCTAAATGTCTTTTTTTATAAAAACTACCAATAGCTTCAGCTGCGTCTTCAACCAATAAAATTTTATATTTTTTACAAATTTTAATAAGTTTATCAACTTCACACGCATGTCCAAAAATATGAACACAAATCAACGCTTTTATATATTTTTTAGTCTTTTTGTTGAAACATTTATTATTTTTTATAACACAATTTCTACTTAGATAATTATCTAATTTTAATGGATCTACTCCAAAATTTTTTTTTGAAACATCAACAAAGTTTGGTGTTGCATTACAATAAACAACTGCATTAGCTGTTGCAACAAAACTTAGTGATGGAATTAAAACTTCATCATTGTCTCCAATTGATAAAAGTTTAAGTATAGCGTGAATTGCCGAAGTACCATTTATTGTAGAAATTACATATCTTGATTTTGTATATTTTTTAAGATTTTTTTCAAACAGATCTGAATATTTTCCTGAGGTAGAAACAAAAGTACTTTTAATACAATCATTAACATTTTCTTCATCTTTTTTATCAAAAGAAGGTTCATGTAAAAAAAACTTTTTATTTAAATTAGAATTTTTTTTTATTATATTTAAAAATTCTACTAAAAATTTTTTTTTCATTTTAAATTTATTTCGTAATTTCCATAAGTTGACTTGCTTAAATATTTTGTATTCTTGATTGTTTCAACTAATTTACTCATATAATCTTCAACATTATAATTTGGATGAAAGTTCAATACTTTTTTTATTTTGCTAAAATCTACTCTATAGTTTCTTGGATCTACTCCATGTTCTTTATACATTATATCACAATCTTTTATTGATCTTGAAATTATTTCTACGATCTGTCTTTTGGTAAAATTGTTAATGTCGCTTCCTGCATTAAAAATTTCATTCTTTATTAAAATTTTTTCACTTTTTAAAACTTTTTCTATTAGTCTAGCAAAATCATTTACGTGACAATAAGGTCTCCAAGTGTCTGGATCGTAAACTAATAATTTTTTATTAATTAATAATTCATAAATAAATTCATTAATAGTTAAATCAAATCTCATTCTAGGGGATTCTCCAAATGCTGTGGCAAACCTTAAAATTGTTGTACATAGGTTTCCATTTTTTTGTAAAATGTAATTTTCTATCTCGACTTTTAATTTTGCATATAAAGAAATGGGTTTTAAAACATAATTTTCATCTGCAATATCTTTGCTATCAATAAGTCCATAATTTGAACATGTAGAAATAAAAATAAACCTATCTATTCCTGCAGCTAATGTTGCATCTATAACTGATTTACATCCGTCTCTATTTATCTTTATTGAAAGATCTGGATATTTTTTAGTGATTGGATCTCCAACCAAACCTGCTAGCAAAATTACAGCATCAATATTTTTAAAAATACTGTCATTTTTAGATATATTTAGCATATCTTTTTTTATAAACTCTATGTCATCACTTAGGAATGTTTGATTTTGAATAAAATCATTACCATAGATTAAATTATCTAAAATTTTTACTTTATAATTATTTTGTACAAGATAGTTTGCCACCACAGTCCCAATGTAACCTGCTCCTCCTATAACAAGAACTCTTTTCATATAAGCTTTAAATTTATCTATATAATATTTTTAAAAATTACACTTTAGTCAAAAATGCTATATATTCATGATCATTAATATCAAAGTATTTTGTATATACTTCACCTGAACTTTCAATTTTAAAACCATTTAAAAGTTTTAAAAATAAAGATTTATTTTTTATACAATAAAAATTTTTATTTTTTGAAAAATCCCCTTTAGGACCATTAATATCAATTACTATTTTTCCATTCTTTTTTAATATTCTTTTAAATTCTTTTAACAAACCTTGAATATTTTTTTTATTTTTTAAAAGAGAAATTACGCTTAAACATATTATATTATCAAAAAATTCATTCTTAAATGGTAATTTTTTTAGATTATTAAAATGTTTTAAGTAAGTTTTCTTTTTTAATTTTCTTTTACTTATTTTTTTTTTAACAATTTTTAATGCTTCTTTTGAAGCTTCTAATCCATACATTTCATGTCCATTTTTTCTCAAAAAAATTAAGTTTTCACCTGTACCAAAACCAAAATCTAGAGTTTTGCCAATATTTTTTGATAAATATTTACCTTGAATTCTAACTAGATTTAAATTCGGATATCTATGATTTTGTCCTGATTTATAAATTTGTTCATACTTATTTACATTATCTTTGTATATTAATTTCATTAATAACCTCTTTTAAAATTTACAATATTAATTAATTTTTTATTATTTATATACCTCTCGATATTATCAGTTATTAATTTGAAGTTTCTATAAGCAAAATTATCAGAAATTCCAGCAATGTGAGGGGTTATAACAACATTTTTTAATTTAAACAAAGGATGGTTTTTTGGCAATGGTTCAGGTTCAGTCACATCCAATCCGGCTCCACTTAAATGTCCATTTTTAAGATACTTTTTTAAACTATCTAAACATAAACATCCACCACGAGAAACATTTATAACTATAGCTCCTTTATTTAATTTTTTAATTATTTTTTCATTAATCATTTTTTTAGTATTTTTAGTTAAAGGCGATGTAATGAAAAGTACATCAATATTTTTTGCTGCTATATTTAGCCTTTTGCTAAAAAAAAAATTTTTAATAAATTTAGGTTTTTTAACTTTTTCATTATTAACAACATTAACTTGCATTCCAAAACTATGAGCTTTCTTTGCTAAACAAGTACCCACACCACCGTATCCAACAATTAATGCTTTTTTATTATTTAATTCAATCGGTCTTTTTTCAAATTTTGTATTTTGACCATGTTTCAAAATTAAATTAATATTTCTAGATAGAGTTAACAATAAACCCATTGCATGATCTGATACTTGAATACCTTGGATTATTTTACCATTGGTATAAATTAGATTATTAAAATTCTTAAGATATGAATATTTATCAACACCAGCACCAGGAAGGTGTATCCATTTAATTTTTTTATTATTTTTGAAATTTATTCTTTTAAGAACTTCTTCTAATGATATCCTGGTGATACCCACAATACCATCACATAAATTAAATTTATTTGTAATTTTTTTTTCAAAAATAAAATCAGCTTCTTTAAATTTTTTTTTAATTTCAGATATTTGATTAATCCTAAAACCAGCTAGATATATTTTTTTTTTTATTTTCATTTCAATAATTCTTTTATTAAAAAAAGTCTCCAAAAAATAACTTTGATATTTTCTAATTTATTTATATTTGACTTAATTAATTTTTTTATATTTTCAAATTCAAAGTATTCATTTAAAATACCATATCTATAATCTTCAAGAAAAATATGTAATTCTCTCTTATTTTTAATAATTTGATGTACAAAAGATGGAGTGGGATATTTTTTTTTTCTTGCTTTAAAATTTGAAATTTTACTCAAAACTTTATGTGCCATTACTTTTCTTTTTGTTAAATCAAATTTCATTTCAGTTGGCAATGAATTAATTAGATTAACTAAATCATGGTCAAGAAAAAATGGCCTTACCTCTAATCCAAAATTCATACCAATAAAATCATGTCTTTTTTGTACAGTAGGAATCCAAAATAATTGATCTAAAAATAAACATTTGTTTTTCAGGCTTAGATTCTTAATTTTTTTTGTAATTTTTTTATCAAATTCTATTTTGTAATCACTGGTATCTTTTTTTTCAATTAGATTAAGCTGATAGTTAGTATTTTTGTAAATATTAAAATAATTTTTTACGAAATCTAAATTCTTACTATCTTGTGACAAACTAAGAATTTTTTGGTATTTAGGATAACCTCCAAATATTTCATCTGCCCCGTCACCTGTGAATGTTACTTTATATCCTTTATTTCTTATAGAATTATAAAGTTGGAAGAGAGTTAAGTCGCTTGAATTAGACAATAAAATATAATTTTTTTTTGAAAATTGTCTAAATAATTTAAGTGCTTCAATAAGATTAAAATCAATAAAATTATTATTTTTATTACTGGGACTTAAGACTTGATTGGGTTTAAGACCTATTGTAAAAGTTTCTAGATTTTTATCATTTTCAGTTAGTAAACTTAATAAAATTTGAGAATCAACACCATCACTTAAACATAACGATAATTTTTCTTCGGATGTTTTCCAGTCTTTAATAGAATCTTGAAGTTTATTAATTGTTTTCTCTAATAAAATTTTAGTATTTATTTCTTCGTTTTTTTTAAATTTTGGTAACCAATATTTTTTTATAAATATTCCTTTTTTTGAATATTCCAAAAAATTACCATTTTTTAAATCTTTGACATTGGAAATAAGTGTGCTTGAATCATAAAGTTGCCCAAAAGAAAGAAAACTTTTTATAGCTTGATAGTTTGGTTTTTTCTTTATCAAACCTGTCTCAACAAGAGCAGAAAAATTTGAAGTAAGATAAAAACATTTATTATTATCTATATGTCCATAATATAATGGTTTAATTCCAAATCTATCAGTTGCTGAAAAAATAGTTTCATTTAATTTGTCAATAATAACAAAAGAAAACATACCTTTTAAATAATTCAGACATTTATTTTTATAGAGTAAATATAATGCTAAAATCACTTCAGCTTCACTTTCTTTATAAAGTTTAATTTTTTTTTTTAACAAAAATTTTATTAGTTTTTTATAATTAACTATTTCACCATTAAAACAAATTATATATCTTTTTGATTTACTCACAAATGGTTGGGATCCATTTTTTATATTATTTATATTTAGGCGATTAAATCCAATTAAAAAATTTTTAAATTCTAATACTGAAGTTTCATCTGGTCCTCTATCATTTAGAAAAGATAAATTTAAACGAAATTTTTTTTTTATATTTTGATTTGTTTTAAAATTATTTTTTGAATAAGCTATTAGAAAACCACACATAATACTTTTAAATAATATACACTTTCTTTTAAAAACGTCTTATCGACCAACCTTTAAATCCAATTACACTCATATCATCTTCTTTTTCTACCGTAGAATCTTCAAGAGGATATCCATACTTGGCCAAATCTAAATTATACATTTTTTGAAGACGACTATTTGATGGGCCAAAAAATTTTTCAACTACTGTTTTTAATTCATTAGATATTTTTAAGTCAATTGGTTTTTTCCAGAGATAATGTCCAAGTATTGATCGTACTTTATAAGTAGATAAAAAAGGAAGATATTTTGAAGGATGTCCAAATTTATATTTTTTTCTAGCTCGCTCATATTTAGCAGATAAAATTTCCCATAAAATTACTCCTCTGCTTCTACGTCTATTTTCTTTACTGTCTGATAATTCATTAATAAAATTTTCTTTTGAAGATTCGCCAATAAATTCACATATTTCTTTGTAATAAGATTTTGGGTCATTCACCAACATTTCGTAAGGAATAACCTTCAAATTTTCCTTACCAAACAAATTTGCGTAGTGAGAGCAAATTTTGTCAAATTTAATTCCATGCATCATGCCATTTAACTGATTTTGTAATTGACTATAAATTCTATCCTCAAAATCAGTTTGGTTAATCCATTGAGGTGGTACAAATTGAGTATAAATTGATGGCAGCAATGTTAATTGGGATCTAATAACATAAAGAATTTTAATATTTCCAAATAAATCTTTTATTCTATTAGCAATAATAGCTGGATCTGCCGTCATTTTTCCCCCAAAAAATGGTGTTATTAATGCTTCGTCGGATATCAATACTGGATCATTTTCTGATCCAAGAGTTCCAGAATCTTTTAATTTTTTATAAATATCAGTTGCTCGCTTTGTATTATATGTAAGTATATCTTGGTATTTAATTCTTTCAAATAATTCATGTAATTCAGATTTAAATTCAAATGGTGCCCCTATAAATCTTCTTGATTTTATTTTTGGAAAAAAATTTTTTTGTAATGATTTTGTACCAGTTTTGTGATTGCCTATATGAATGACTGTATGCAAGATATCCCCCCGTTAAACAATGGATGTTTTTTTTATTATTTTATTTTTTATTATGTTAACTCTAGTTTTTTTTCCAACTATATCATTAACTTTCATCGGCGAAATACCAGTGCCAGGTCTTTTAAAACAAATATCTTTTCTATAAATTTTGCATCCTTTTTTAATATTATTTTTTGCTATAATACTTTTTCTTGCCATTTTTCTAATTTTTATTTCATTTTCTGAAAAGATTTTTTTACCGACTCCTAGTATTTTTTCAAGATTTCTAACTTTATTAACTAGGACTTTAAGTTCTTCAACTGTATAGGACATTTTGTGATCAGGGCCATGAAAATTTTTATTTAAAGTTACATGTTTTTCTATAATTGAAGCCCCCTTGGCAATAGCAGCTAAACAAGCTTCGTCAGTTAAAGAATGGTCGGAATATCCAATAGGTAGATTAAATTTTTTTCTTAAAGTATCAATTACGTTAATATTAAGATGTTGAACCTTTGCTGGATAAGAACTCACACAGTGCATTATTGTTACTTTATTTTTACTATTTTTTTTTATTAATTTTAAGCAGTCTTCAATCTCCTTAATTGTTGCCATGCCTGTTGATAAAACAATTGGTTTTTTTTGCTTTGAAATTAATTTAAGCAAATCTATTGAAATTATTTCCCCAGATGGAATTTTTATAAATGGTAAATTAATTTCTTTTAATAAAAATTTTAAACTTTCTGTGTCAAAAGCAGTACATGCATATTTTTTTCCATTTCGCATACAGTACTTTGCTAAATCTATATGTTCTTTTGGTTTAAGTTGTAATTTTTTACTCATTGATTTTATTGATTTTTCTTTATCATTTTTTTTTTGATATTCTGCTTTAAATGAATCGTCACTATATAACAAATTTGGATTTGCAAATTGAAACTTTATAAAATCGATATCTAATCTTGAAAGTTTTTTTACAATTTTTTTTGCAAGTTTAAGTGAACCATTATGATTTAGTCCAACCTCAGCAATAATTTTTACTTTTTTATTTTTCATATAAATTTATCTAATCTAGTTTTAAAAAGTTTTCAATTAAAGTTAAACCATTTTCTCTACTTTTTTCAGGATGAAATTGACATCCATAAATTTTATTTTTTTTTATAATAGCTGGTATATTTAATGAACCATATTCAATATGAGCAACGCACTCTTCATCTTTTTCTAATTTTGCGTAGTATGAATGAATAAAATAAAATTTGTTGTCAATGTTTGAATTTTTTATAATTGTATTTTTAAAATTAGTTTTGTTTATTTGTAATTGATACCAGCCTATATTGGGTATTTTTTTATGATCTTTATTTTTAATATTTTGTAAATTAATTTTTTTAACTTTTCCATTAATTAAATTAAGACCCTTGCAATATCCATCTTCTTCACCTTCTGACATTAAAATTTGCATACCTAAACAAATGCCCATCAGATTTATTTTAGTAAAATCTAAATCTTGTAATAAATTTATTAAATTTGCCTGCTTTAATTTTTTCATTGCATTTTTGAAAGCACCTACTCCGGGAAGAAATATGTGTGTAGCTTTTTTTATTTCGTCTAAATCATTGGTTATATTGACATTAAAATTATATTTATTAATTGCTCTAACTAGGCTTAATACATTCCCTCCACAGTTAATTATCACTATTTTTTTCAAATTAGTCTCTCCCATTAATTTTATTATTTATACCTATTTCTTTAATTTCAGATATTTTAGCAAGGTCATAATGTAGTATTGTTCCTGCTGCTACAGCATTACAGTCACTAAAATTATTTAGATTTAATAAATCTTCAGGCTTTCCCATTCCACCACTGATAATTAATGGTAAATTGCAATTTTTATTAATTTTATCATATAATTTTAAATCAAAACCCTTTTTTGTACCGTCATTATCAACTGAAGTAACAAGAATTTCTCCTGCTCCTCTACTTGTTGCTTCATTTAACCATTCGATAATTTCTTTTCCAGAATTTTCTCTTCCATTATCCAAATAAGCATTCCATTTGTCTTCATCTATTTTTTTTGCTTGAATAGAAACAACAACTGCCTGAGACCCAAAATTTTTTACCAAATCATTGATTAAAGAAGGTTGCCTTACTGCTGCAGAATTAATAGCAATTTTATCAGCACCATTTAAAAAAAGCTTTTCTGCATCTTCTATTTTTCTAATACCCCCTCCAACAGTAACAGGTATAAATATATCTTTTGAAGCATGATTAATAATATCAATTAAATTATTTCTACCATAAAGAGATGCCACACAATCAATAAATAATAGTTCATCTGCACCTTGATTATAATATTTGATAGCATGCTTATTTGGATCTCCTATTACTCTTAATCCCTCTAATTGCAGACCCTTAATTAAATTTGGTCCTTTTATGTCTAATCTTGCAATAACTCTCACTTGAAAAAACTATTTATTTGAATGTATGGATATACCTTTGGCTACTGTAATTTTTTTATATTTTTTTGGTAAATTGAATTTTCCATCAGTTAATAAATATTTTAAAAAATTCATACCTGATAAATGTGTTGCAGGGTAACCACCCCCAAACCTAGGGTTTATGTCAATTAAAAATAACTTCCCGTTTTTATCTTTGATAATATCACAATCGACATTGCCAAAATGATTAAAAATTTTTATAAGTTTTTCAGAAAAATTTTTTATTTTTTTATCATTTACTACTAGAGATCTATCTGTTTCACCGGCTCTCATCAAAAATTTTTTTTTGATACAAGTTCTAGAAACATTATTTTTTGGATCATTAAAAATATCAATACCATACTCAGTTCCATTAATTTTATTTTGTAAAAAATATTTTTTAAAATTAAATTTATCTAATTCACTCTTATTTTTTATTTCCTGCATTTCAGAGCTACCACTACCAAATATTTTCTTTTTTAATA
>MDSX01105046.1_pt1 | contig 14290 bp, 26 predicted proteins | sample 811141 | NCBI WGS metagenome assembly MDSX01 (sample SAMN05326642, study PRJNA326480) | marine metagenome | isolation source: seawater | place: Atlantic Ocean: South East | collected 2010
TAAACAAAAACAAGATCCAGTACAACTAATCATGTCTATGTATTTTATATCAAAAAATTTAGAATTAAGAAAACAACTACAAATTGATTTACAAAGAGCAAATCAAGGATTACCATCAAAACTACCAACAATAATGAGAGAAAGTGTAAGTACACCAAGAGGGGTCAAAGAGAGATTAAGACCTAGAGCAGAAGATAGTCCTCTCTTAGATCAAATGAAAAATCTTGGTCTACTGTAATGAGTGATGACAGACAGACAGAACTTCTCTTAGCAATAGGGAGATTAGAGGGTAAGGTTGATGGTCTTGTATCATCTCATCAAAACCTTGAAGTAGATATTCGACAACTTAGCAAGCGTGTTAATACACTTGAAAAAGAAAAATCAAGAATGTATGGGGCTGGTGTTGTTCTAGCTCTTGTCGGTAGTGGTGTGATGTGGTTGATTAGTATGTTAAAAAGTCCATAAAGAAAGGGAAATTGCAATGGATGTAGGCATTGTGATAGAACTTTTTGAGAAGGTAGGTATTCCTGTTTTAACCGCAGCAGCAGCCGGATATGGGCTATGGTGGTTGATACGATGGATCACAAATACTTTTCGTCAAGATGTTCTAACAGCACTTAAAAATTTACATCAAGAATTAGATGAAGAAATTAGAGACACCAGAGAGTTATCAGATAAGAAGTTAGCTGAATTAACTGTCATGGTTGTTAGATTAATTGATCGTGTTCGTATTCTTGAAAAAAACTTTATTGAACACGATGAAACAATGAGAGCAGTCTACTCTCTTGGTGGTAAAGCCAAACGTAAATTAACTAGACATGAAACAATAGAAGAACTTAAAGAACAGATTAAAGATGCTGGTGGAGATTAATGGAAATTCTTCTAACACTATTAGGTATAGTACCTGTAGCAGAAACGATAACAGAAGCCGGATCTTCCGGAGGAGGTAGTATTATGGGTGGAATACCTATGGAATTGATTACAATGCTTGGATCATCATTACTTGGTGGTGTTATGTCAATATGGGGTCAGAGCATTAAGGCAAAAGAAGCAAACAATAAATTAATGATGGCTGCAATGACCAAAGAAGCAGAGGTTATTGACAAAGCTAGACGTTACGAAAATCCGCATTTTCAATGGACACGAAGGCTAATAGCTTTAGGAGCCATTGGTGCAATAATTGTGTGGCCCAAAATTGTTGCTGTATTTTATCCTGACATAGCTGTAACTGTTGGTTGGACACAATTCAATCCCGGCTTCTTTATCTTTGAAGGTAAAGAGATGGTTAAATGGGAACAGATGACAGGATTAGTGATAACACCACTTGATACACATTTAGTATCAGCTATCGTGGGGTTATATTTTGGTGGTTCATTAGTTAAGAAATAGGAGTATATAGTTGTGTATAGTGATAAGTATCAAATACGTTTACCATTTGAGGTTTTAGCAGATATAAGGGAAATGGAAGAAAAACCAAAAGCTAAAGCTAAAGCGATAAAAAAAATACCTACACCAAAGGTAAAAAAAAGAATTAAAGAAATACTGCTAGAAGCAGATATGATTGCAAACCCTATTAATTAAGTTTTTTCTTCTTAATAGTTTGGTGTAGTGTAGGAATATCAGGTATTTCACTTGATACTCTTTCACTAGGATAGCTAACATCTGTTATTGTACCACAATACTCTTCTGTTTCTTTTAGTACAAACTCAATTAAATTTCCAACATGAGTAATTAATCCTGCTATATCTTGAGTATAGTCAAAGTCTGGCATATATTCATCCATATGCGTAATAAAGTCTTTAGGATCAATCTTTGAAACCTCTACAGCAGGATTTAAAGCATTTTTAGCATCAAGCATTAAAGAAAAAGTGAGAACAGGAGTGTATCTGTTCTCTTTTTTTTTGTCTTCATCAAACATCAACCACCTCACACACATCACCTACACAACTAAACTCTTGTGTTCCTTTTGTTCCATCCTCCTTTTCGTATTCACTCAACTTACCAAAGTCTATGGTTGCTGGCATAGAAGAAACTAGCTTATCATACTCTTCTTTATTGACAGACTCATAAGGAGCTTGAGCATATACAGCATCGGTGTGTGGGAAAAATGACACACCAGACATATAATCAAAGTTTTTATATACCCATGCCGCAACTTCTAACCATTCATGTTCTCTAACAGTAATTGTTATACTAGGTTTATGCTCACACCAATGTATTTGATACATCAACCATAGATCTAAATGTTTTATGGGATTGAGATCATCATTAATTACAGATCCATAGGGAGCTTGTATAGGAAAAGAAAACACCGCAGTATTTTTACTTTCTATATCTCCAACAGCATCTTCACATGGTATGCCACTATCCATCAAAAATTGTGTTAGTGGATCTTTCTTATCTCCTCTTACTCTACGAATATAATACTTACTATGCCTAGCATGAATACCACTTGCGGCATCTACTAGCTGACTGACTGTACCCGATGGTTTTACACAAGTTATAGCTGTACTTGCAGGAATACCTAATGCTTCCGCCCATACTGTATTTGTCTCAACAGCAAGGTGTTTAAGTTCTTCTAAAACCTCTGGTAAGTTTCCTTCTGCACCATTGGTTATTTTGTTATCCATTATACCTGTAAGACTAACACCAAGTAATCTTTCTTCTTCTGTAGTCTTTTGCCATATTTTACGCAAGTATTTAAAGTTTGTTAAAGTAGATTGATATGTTCCTAGTATTGTTGCAAGCCTAACTTTTTCTTTTAACGTTTCTAGTGTATCTGTTTTCTTAACAACAACCTCTGTTAAATTACAGAATTGATTAGGTCTAAGAATAATTTCACAACAAGGATTTGTACCAAAGTCAAAGTCTGGATTTCTTCTTCCATTTGCCGCTACTTGTTTTTTAACTGCGGCACGACTAAACATACCTCTTTCACCAGATCTACTTTCATAGAGAGATGTCCACTCTTTCATAAATATACCCATCTCTGGTCTATCTTTATAAACAGCAGAATTATTAGCATAAGATCTATAGCTATGATGGTTCCACCAATCACCTGATTTAGCACCTCGCAATAAATCATCACTAAGATTACTAAGAGAAATGAGTGCAGATCTGCGAACACCACCTACTACTACTACTTGTGCCGTTTTACACACTAAATCATGGCACTCTATACTACTCAATCGCCTACCTGCACTCTTTCTGAACAGATTAACCGCAAATCTGAACAGATCCTCTAATGGGTCAGGACCACTTGCCCTTCCACCAAAAGTCCTAAGTCTAGCTCCAGCTGGTCTTACTTGGCTTGTGTCCCAAGTAGGAACTTGACCAGAATACAATAAAGATATTAGCTCTTTAAATGCTCTAGCCCAACCAGACTTACTATCTTTTACAACTATAACTGTACTGCTGTCTTCAAAGTGTTCTTCTACTATTGGTAATTGTAGCACACTTTCTCTTTCTACAGAGAAACCTACACCTGTACCATTCATTAAAACATAAAGTATTTCGTCAAATGCTCTTGGGCTATCTATAGCAACATAACTACAGTTATAAGCGGCAACATTACATTTTTCTACAGCCTTGCCTGATGTCATTAGTAGACGCATAGAAGGCATGATCTCAAGATTAAGAATAGCAGTCTTTAATTTTTTTACTGTGTTATCATCAAAAACATTACCACTTTTTTCTGTGGATTTCATGTAGTCAAAGTAACGACCTACAGTTTCTTCCCATGTTTCTCTGCGGTTTTCATCATCTAGCCACCTTGAATAGCGTGATGTGTGTATGTATTCTTGATATGCGGTTGGTAATTTGTACATTAGACTCCCCTTAAATCTGCTTGTTTATAGCGGTTTGATTTCATTATTTTTCCGTCTTCTCGATAGACAGGCTTTCCATTTTCGTCAAGTTTTGACATATTTGATTGGTGTATTCTATTAAATATAACTTGCATATCCCAACCAAAATCTACAAATAAACCTGTTAAAACATATAATAAGTCTGCTGCTTCCTTTTTAATTTTTGTTTCATCTTCCTCTGTCATAGCTTCCATTAATTCACTATACTCTTCTTCAATTAAAGTTCTGCGAAGCTCAAACATTTCTCTAGCTTCTAAAACAATTTTAGTTTGAGAAAAATCTACATCTGTAAATCTTCCAAATGCTTTTTGAAACTCTGTTACAGCATCTTGCATGGTTCTGTATTTAGCCATCATGGTAAATTCTTTTCTAAATTTATATACGCATCGTGTTTTGTTCTTATGTCTTTAAGTTTTTTTATATACCACTCTGCTTTTGCTAAGTCTTCTAAAGGTTTTTCTTTATGTTCATATCTACTGATGTATTTTATAATACAACCTTTTAGATAGCCCATAAACTCATCTAATGGCAATAAGTTTTGCATGATGTCTATAGTTTCCATACCACCTTTTTGATAATGAGGAGGATTGTTTACACTATCATTGGCAGATTTTTTTTGGTTTTCTTCCCATGCTTTTAATTGTTTTTGCCCTATTGGGCTACTCCACCTTGCATCAATCTTCTTCGGCATCTTCTTTACACTCCTTTATCAGCCATGTTTCATCAATAATTCTGTTGCTGTATTTAAAATCATTTCGTATACACCATTGAGCATACGTTGTTTTTCCGCTTTTTGTTAGTTTGTTATTTGCATTTGAGAATACAAAACGGACATCAATATTAGGATGTTGTTTTCTAAATGTCAAGTGTTTTGTTCGATCTTCTGACGTAAAAAAACCTTTTGTTTCTATATAAATTTGTTGTTCTGGTAAATAAAAATCTGGTGTATATGTTGTAGTCTTTGGTTGATACTCATAGCTATCTGGTTCGTAATCAAAATCTACTTTTCTTCTAATTAAATCTGATGCAAAATCTACTTCAAAATTACTTCTGTACTTTGTTCCGGCTACACGCCTACTCATTCTAGTCCGTCTTGACATATTGTGGCTCATACTTTTCTACTAAATAACTAATCGTATTCTTAATAAACTTTAATGTTCTAGGTGCATTATCCGCCATTATACTATTTTCCTCTTCTTGTAAAAATTGACTCTCCAAAAACACAATAGCTCTGCGATCCAAGTATTTTACTACTTTATCTACATCTCTACCAAATTTAGTTGTATTCTCTCGATAATTACTATCTGTCCATTGAGCTTCTACACTAGAAGAGGGAGCCTTGCTAATTGTTAATGGCAAACAGTTTTGAGCTTCTCTCATGTACACCTTTCCACCTTCTTTTTTTTCACTCTCAGTATAGATAAAAAAACATCGAGGATTACCTATAACATCTTCTTTTTTTATACCATGATACAATATGAGCGGCACTACATTTGCTCCTTATTTAATTGTGAATACCACACCATAGGAGGATTTTTTGCTTCTGATGCAACCTTGTGATGTAGTTTTGAGTTAGACCAACAATGACTTTTAAAATTACAAAAACTACAAGTAGTATTTAATAATCTATTTCCTGTTGACTTTCCTCTAAATCTTTCTGGAACATCTTCTAACTTTTGTAATGGAATACTTTTATCTTGTAAGGCATTTATATTATATGAAGCTATAGCCAATGCAGATGCACGCTCATCATCTTGTATGTTAGGGGCAGGACATATTTGTATCTCTCCAGAAGATTTATTAATTACTATCCAACCACCAAAAGGTTTATTATCTGCTTCTGCGTATAAATATCCTTGCACTACATAACCAAAAGGATCGTTGTCTTTTACACGACTATAACTTGTAAATTTACTAGTATAAGCATAGGGGCTTGCGGTTTTAATATCCCAAACCTTACCATCAATAATTATATCAAGTGTACCTTTTAATTGTACACCTTCTATTTCTAAAGTTACAGGCTTTTGATAATCTTCTACATTAACACCTGCTTCTTTCATTTCTATGTAAAGCAAAACTTCAAGCAGATCTCCAAATAAAAATCTGTTTATTGCATTGTATTCCATAGTTGTTTCTGTTTTTACATTATCTCTTTCTAGCTGTTGTTGGCACAAGGGTTTACCTAGTCCAGACATACGCATAGACCAATCTCTTTTCTTATCACCAAATTGTTTTTCTAGAGCTTTTCCACATTCTTCTTTAAAAAATAAAAGTAAATCGGGAGAGATTTTTTTCTCCCCCGAAATTACTTGTTGTAAATAAAGTTGTAAATACTCCTTAATGAGATTATTCATCTAGTGAGTCAACTATCTCCACATCTTCAAAGTCCTTGCGAGACTCCTTATATTTTTCTTCTATGTCAGAATTATGAAGATTGACTATATCCATAAAACTTTCAAGTAGTGGTACATCTCCTTTCGGAACAAATTCAACACTATCCTTAACTTCAATGTTGGCTTTGTAAAAAATGTTGCCACCATACTTCTGTTTAGATGTGGTTAAAAGTGCTCTTGTATTAAACAACAACTTACCTTGTTTTTCTAAGGTTTTAATCCAATCGCTGACAGGCATGAAGTTACTACCCTTTGCGTACCAAGCATGAGGTACCGCTTCTGCATTGCCAGACAAAGCTACTGTTCCATATATAATTTGAGAACACTTTATACCTGCTTGGAGTGTCCTTGCAGGGTCATCTGGAGCAAGAAGATCTAACTCTTTTCGATCTATCTTACCACATTTCAGTCCACCTGTAGTATCAAAAAACTTATCTCCAAATGATGACGCTTGGATTGTCATAGACGAATAATTTTGTTGTCCTTGATCCCAAACACTATACATATATCTTCTTAAAAAAGGTCGAAAGATAACAGTATCGCTGTGAACTGTTTCACCATTTGCATCTCTTACACGCCACTTTCCACGAGGAAGACTATTGCCGTCATCATCTTCGGTATTGTGCTCAATCGAAAGTCTAGGTAAATATGCCTTAGTGCTTTCGCTTGATGTAGACGACAGATCCTTTTGACCTAACATTGCCATCAGAGTATCTGTGTCCATCTCTTTTGCGGTAACCAAATCTTTTATACTTGGTGTCTCCGCTACTGCTACGTCTGTCATGTTATTGCAACTCCTTTGTGCTGACAGTTTCTAAATTAGACCAATCGTTACCGATTTTTAATTCGATCCCGATTGGCATATTGTATTCAACACCATACCTTCTTTGACATTCCTTTCGTATGCCTAGCATGGCTTCTTCTAGTAAATGTATCGCTATTTCCTCTTCTTGAGGGTGTACATCCAAGACTATACTATCATGGACTGTATTACAAATCAAGCTCTTTATTTGCTTTTCTTTTATTTTATTATGTAGTGATATTAATGCAACAGGTAGTAGATCTGCGGTTGCAAACCCTTGTACCGGATAGTTTTTTATTTGTGTAGCATTAGAATACCCACCATTTGCATAACTTTTTACGTTTGGAAACTGATACTCCCTGCCTGATGGTAGGGTTATTTTTTTGCGTACTAGAGCTTCACGACCTAATCTTTGATGCCATTCTTCTATACCTTTATACTTCTCAAGAAATGCTTCATAGTATCTTACTTCACTTGTAGTTCCTGTCTTGCCGCCATATAGAGGTTTAAAAGTGTGAGCTTTTGCTTCTTGTCGGCTAACACCAATGATGCTTGCAGTATATGAGTGAACATCAACCTCATCTTTAACATCTTGTAAGACTTGTTTATCTCCTGCAAGAAACCCTGCTACTCTAAATTCTAATTGGCTATAATCTCCTTCAAGTATCTTGCCACCTTCAAATCGACTAACAATAGCTTCTCTAACAGGAAACGTAGTGCTTCTAGGCATATTCTGAAAGTTAGGATTGCGAGAAGATAATCTGCCGGTAGCTGTTACACATTGCATAAACTGTGGGTGTATAAATCCATCCTTGCCTGTGTTACTTTTTATACTATCTATAAAAGTATTAAGGTAAGTAGACAAAGCATTATACCTCATATACTTTTGTAAGAACTGTCTTTCTTTTCCATGCACCTGTAACATCTTTTCTTTGATTGTAGTTATATCTGTTTTAAATCCATGTACAGAAAGATCTTTTTCGTTTAGAGGATTAAGACCAAGACCCGCTCTTTCTTTGGTGTTTACATAAACAACACCTCTACCAAAACACATCTTACATTTACGGGGCATACCATAGGTGCCATCTTTTTTCATAAAATCAACTGTACCTCTTCCTCTACAGGCTCTACAAGTTTTCTTGTAAGTTTTTAAAAAAGCTCCAATCTTATACTGATACTTACTTCTAAATATACTTGGTGTAGATACTCTAACAAATTTCTTTTTTCTCTTTCCATCTTTAACAACTGTACCTAAATCAAAAAATTCTTTCCATTCTTTTTTATCTCTTACAACTTTAGAATAAAATAACTTTGATCTATCTTCTGCTGATGCCAAATTGATTGGTGTATCTCCACACAACTCTTTAATCATGGTATTTAATTCATGTTCTATCTCTGTGTGTTCATCTCTAAAATCTTTTTCAATCTCAAGAAGTTTAGGAACATCAACCTTGATACCATCATTTTCTATATCACATAATGTTCTGCAAACATCCATGTGTAGTTTAACTGTAGCTTTCATTGTCTAGACCATTCTTGTAAGGAAATATTTAAAATATCAGCCTGTGCAAATGCTAACTCATAAGCTGACTTTACATCTTGTACACCATACTCTGTAAGTTTATCATAAGGTATTTCATCTACACCTTTTCCAGCTTTTATAAACTCTTCAAAGATGTGAGATTTTTTCTCAGAAACATTGCGTCTTTTACATGAAGCACTAAGAGTTAATTCTCTATTTAATCCTCTAGCTAATAAATACTCAACGCCCATTGTGTCCCAAACTTCTCCGCCATACTGAAAACCACAAGCTAGTAACCATTGTAAATCATATTTTATATTGTGTCCAATCAATAAAGTTGTTCGGTTTAAAATATCTTGTAAGATGTCTATATTATTTTCTGTAGGCGGCTCTTCTGCATGATAGAAACATAAATAATTTTGTTCTCCACCATTTGTAAGAAAGCCAACCGATACCAATATATTATTTCCATTGTACGGCATACTGTTACCTTTAGTAAAAGTATTTTCTATATCAAGACAAGTAATCATACACTATACCTTCCTGTTGCAATATTTATTTGAACCGGCACATTACCATGCCACCCATTTATTTTATTCTTACTTACTGCTAAGAAGCGAGTATTGTTTTCATCTATTCCCATTTGTTTACCAATACCTATAATTAAATCTGCTTCTCCGGCTTTGCCTGTACGACTGTTATCAAGCATAGAATAATCTATTACTTCTCTTTCGTGTGCTTCATAACTAGCTTGTGATACAGCCCACACCAAACAATTATGTCTTTTGGCTAACTCTCTACCCATAACATAAATCTCTTTTAATCTTTCATCTCCACGAGTGTATGTACCATCAATCTTAACTTTATCCATTTGATCTATAAATACTACGTCTGGTTTATTCAATGTAGTAAAATTTACAATCTCTTTGACACTAGTTCCTACACTATCCATCACAACTAAATTAGCATCAACCTTTTCTTTGTACTCTTCTATGTACCTATCCTTTTGTTTTTGCAGAGTATTCTTGTCAATATCAAAATACGCTGTAATAATTCTAAGTTTAACTTTCTTGGCTATTTCTTCATTAGCCCAATAATGTACTTTCTGTCCTCTGGATATGTAGTGTGATGCAAGATGAGCACAAAAACTACTCTTACCTATCTCTGGTCTAGCAAAGATAATTCCAAAGTCTCCACGATTTAATCCTTGTACGTTTTGTTCTAACGTATGTAATCCAAAAGTAAAATCTGGTTCTTTAACTGTAGACTTTATTAATTCCTCAAAGTCCTCGTGTATAATTCTAAAACTATCTTCTCCATCAAGACTGTTAGATGCAACCTTTTCTATCATTTGTGAGATCTCAGAAAATGCCATAGAGTTTTCGCCTGTCCAAAAACCAACAGCTTTCTCTCCAATCTGTCTAGCCATATCTCTTTGCCAAAAAGTTTTAGCCCAATCATACGCTAGGTTTACATCAACCTTTTTAACAGCCAACAAATCATCTATGAGATCAAAAGTTTGTAAGGCTTTACTATCAGGCATAGCCGGAAACATTATCTTATGTACTGCTACTAATGTTGTAGCATCAAGACTTTCAATCTCCTCATATTTAAGATGGGCTTCTCTAATGGTGTGAGCCAATGATCGCCAATCTTTAGGAAACATGACTGGTGTTATAAAGTTTTTGGTTCTATCCCACACAGATTTATCTAGCATGGTAGCTAGAACATTTAATTCTATGTCTTGCATTATCCTCCTGCTTTCTTCATTCTACTTTCAGAAGGTCGGAGTTTCTTTCTATGATTTAATGGTGGTTTTTTAAACCTACGTCTTGTTTTCTTTGCTGGTGCATAAGTGTTTGTACCATACATTGCTCTTTTCTTAGCCATTTTTAAATACCAATTCTTCTAGTTGTTCTGGGTTCATGTTTTTTAAATCTACTTCTGGAAATAAAACAGAAGAATATTTTACCTTGTGTTTTATCGTATCACAAATCATCATACTTTTCAATACTGCATCTTTATCTAAACATACTAATACTTTTTCATAATTTTTTCTTGTAAGATAATGTAATAATATTTCAGATAATATAGTACCACACATAGCTATTCCTACAACATTTTTCATCTTTGAAACAACACAAGCTGATGGAATATCTTCAACTAGGACAGCTATGCTGCCACATCCTATCTTGTAATCTGCTGATGTTTTTGCATATTTAAACCATTTTGGTTGAGAACTTACTTTAAGAGATCTACCTACGGCATTGATTACTCTATTACTTTCTAAATCTTTTACTAAAAATACTATGCGGTCTTGTTGCGGATCATATTTTACACTGATGTGATCTTGAATAAAAAGGTCATAACATTGTACCTTTTTTAAATATGCAATACAGGCATCTTTATTATTATCTATAGAAACTAAATTAGATAAATGTATTTCATCCTGTATCATAGTTGGAATATCTGTGGCTTTAGAAAATAATCCATTCTTTAAATTAGTTTTTTGTAATCCAACTTTTTTATATCCTTTTACTTCACAACTAGCATCAAAACAATTATATACGACAACCATTGATGTAGGTAAATACATAGCTGAGAAAGTATTTCCACTTCCACACTCAGGACAATCAGAACGAACTCGACCTAATTCTATAGCGTCATCAAGTAAATATTCAATATTTTCATTAATTGTTAATGTCATTTGATGTATCTTTCTTTGTTTTGTCTATAGACCATTTAATTTTATTATATTTACTTCTGTAAGTATCTGATGTATATTTCTGTCTCTCCTTTCTAGCTGAAGGAATAGACCATCTCGGTTTTTTAGTTTGTTTTACCATTAATTAAATCCTAATATTGGTGTTATATAGTTTACCCCCTCAAGGGGTTTTATGAGTATATCATGTATTTTAATTGTGGTCAAGCCCATAAAAAAAATTAAATTTATGGTTGCAATGATTTTTCATTCATGTTATGTAGGTCTAGTTTGTCGTAATAGAAGGGTGGTAATAAAAATGAGATTATCAAATAAGGAGCAAGATAGAGGGTGGCACTTGCGAGTTTTTCATAGAAAAGCTGTAAGAAAACTTTATGAAGCTCGGTGGGTTTGGTATCATACGATCCTAGCCGTCGAGCTTTTTATTTTAATTATTATACAAACTATTGGATTGTTCATATGAAAGAAATAAAAAAAGTTACACCAACCCATGATCTTAGTTGGTACGTCAAATGGGTAGCAACACTAATAATAATTGTTGGTGCTTGTCTAAATTCATTTGAATTGCAACCATATAGCCATGTTGTTATGTGTGTGGGTGCTAGTTTATGGTTATTTGTTGGTTACTTGTGGTACGATAGAGCATTAATTGTAGTAAACTCTGCTATTTTAGCAATATATTTTACAGGGTTTGTTATGTATTTGACGTATTATACATGATTTATGTACCAATAACATCAAGCATGAAGCGAATAGCGACCAGAAATGCAAATCGCATGGGTCGCATTCGTAATAGTATTACTCGTGGTCAGGGTAATTCCTATGGTTTTTTAGGAGAACAAATTACTAAGTTAGTGTTAGGTGGTGAAATTGTAAACAAGGGTAAGAAATACAATGTAGACTATGATCTTGTTCTTGATGATGGCACTACAGTTGAAGTAAAGACTAAGAAAACAACAGTTGAACCAAAGAAATATTATGAGTGTAGTGTCGCAAAGTACAACACCAAACAAAAATGTGATTACTATGCTTTTGTAAGAGTGTTAGATACTAAGAAAGGTGGTTGGTTTCTTGGTGTTATGCCGAAAGAAAAATATTTTATCAATGCAAAGTTTTTAAAAGCCGGAACAAGAGATGGTGATAATGGATTTCTTGTAAGGGCTGATTGTTACAATTTAGCTATTTCTGATTTGCAAATTAATATATAAATAACTGAGGAGTTTAAAAATATGGAAACACAAAATAACAATGAAAATAAAGAATACATTTATCTAATGATTTATGATTTTTCAACTTTTAATTCTGATGACGAGCCAGACTTGTTGTGTGATGTGAGAGAGTTAATTAAAAAAGGAGTTTTTGAAGAACACCACGAAAAACGACTTTGTAAAATTGGTATGTCAACTAATCCTCATTCAAGAATTAAAGCTATTGAAAGAGAAACAGAATTACAATTTAATTTTAAATATATTTTTGATACTACTAATTGTGATACTATGTCAATAGAGAGAAATTTACATCGTTGTTATGAGAAACAACGTGTACGAGGAGAATATTTTTATTTTAATCCAGAAGAATTTTTGATAAATGACAAGGTTAAAGGTCTTTTAATTAGTTCAGGAGTTAATGCAGGTTTCACAGATTTTGAAGGTCTTGTGGGAACAAAACCAATTAGTTTATTATCTCCTAATCAACAAAAAAGTATATCCATTTCAGACCATAAAATAGCCGTTGAAAATGAAAGAAAAAAATTTCTTATGTTGTTTAATGAGTTACTTTTATCTACACAAACTTATGTAACTCAATATGAACTTACAGCAGATTATAAGAGCTCTAAAAAAACAGAGCTTCACACTACATATATTTCTGAATGTAAAGAAATTGTGAAAAGAGCTGGAGTGTGATGTATAAATGAAACCATTTATGATAGTAAAAGTTGGCGGCATGGATATAAATATTGTTCGTGTACCATTAAATGATGAGATCTTTGGAGATTTTAGTTATATTAATTCGAGAATACGCATTGAGGAAAAACTTGTAGGAGCAGTTTTAGTAGATACTGTATTACATGAAATTAATCATGCGATCTGGGCGGTAGGTCAATTAAAATCTAAGGCACAGAAAGAAGAAAGAGCCGTATCTGTCATGGCTAGTTATTGGACACAAATTTTTAGAGATAATCCGGAGTTGATAAGATGGATAAACAGAAACCTAGCAACGAAAACGAAGAAAAAGTAGTATTGTCAAAAGAATTTTTTTGGCGGCAATTCAATAGAAACCTATTAAAATTGTTGGCAAAGAAAATTACTAAAAAAGATTTTGTTGACAATATGATGAAAGTAGGTTATACAGAAAAACAACTTAAAGAAATGTTTACTACTAAGAAGGAAAAACCGCATGACACATAATAAAGAAGTAACTTATTTTTCTGAAAGTCGCAACGAACATATTCCTGTATCATCTATGGTAGATCAGCATGTTAGAAATGCTTTTACCAAGATGTTAAGAGAAGATAGTTGTGATACATCAAAAGCCTTTACTACAGAAAAGGCACTTCATCACATCAAAGAAGCATATAAATTGTTGAATGATGTGAGTAATGGATCTAAATAAAATAATTCTCAAAGTGGGAATTATACTTATTCCTTGCTATACAGTGGCACTGTTGACTGACAAAATGATTTTTGTCTTGCCAATGACTGTTGTGTGTGGCATATTGGCTCATAGTCTTGTTCCAGATAAAAAAGAGGACAAGACATTTGGCGTAGAAGAAGGAGATACAAATGACTAATGCACAAAGTAAAAAAAGTTTAGCCTATATATTATATAAACAAGCGAAAGAAATGACCAAAGACCGATTGCGAAAAACTCTCTTTTTTGATGAGGAAACTACAGATACGTGGAGTATTGAAAGGTGTCAAAGACAATATGTGATTGACCAGCTCGAATGGATGGAAGATAACTGTGATTGGGAAGACGAATGTA
>MDSX01087414.1_pt1 | contig 14284 bp, 10 predicted proteins | sample 811141 | NCBI WGS metagenome assembly MDSX01 (sample SAMN05326642, study PRJNA326480) | marine metagenome | isolation source: seawater | place: Atlantic Ocean: South East | collected 2010
GTTTGACGCAGATAATCAATACCAATTTGATTTGCAATCATTTGATTACATGGGACAAGCAATAGCCAATAATCTGCCTACTGGTGCAGATATTGATTGGTATACTACCACTGGAACAATACAAGAATTATCCGAGAGTAGTATTTTGCTAACTCCGACAATCAACGGAAATCAAATCATCACTGCATGTTATGGATTGATATGTACCGATTATCAAATTAGTATTGATTCAGGTCTACCAGTAGAATTATTTGCATCATTCAGTCAATCATCCAATCAATCGGCTATTTCCATTGATGCTGATACTGAAATAGATATTTTCGCCTACGCAATTGACCAACATGGAAATCTTGTGACTGGTGAGACTATATCATTTGTTACAACCAATGGTTCAGTTGGCCCAAATAACAAATACTATCCTTACCTAGTTGGTAATCAAATTATAACAGCACAATGGATTGGTACATCTTCAACCTTATCGGTTGATTTGTATGTGGAAGTGGTGCCAGGGGCTCCAAATATGGTTGAATTGTCTGGTTGTGACTATGTTGTTAATGCAGGCACATCATGTGATTTATTTGCGACATTGTACGATCAATTTGGTAATTTAGTTTGGCTCGATATGGGTAGTGAATATTCGTTGTCTTCAACTAATGGGGAAACAGATACAGTAATGTTTAGTTCGCCTAATGAATTACCACCGGTTTCCCAAATTAAAATTGGTGAATTTACTGGGGATAGTATTGGGACATGGTCGATAACGATAAACTCAGACCTCGGTTTATCCGACCAGATAGACGTTCAAGTCACCTATGGGGAGATTCAATCACTTGTTTTGGAGCCATCTGAAAGTACAATATCTGCCGATGATTTACTTTACATAAACGCAACTAGAATAGATGTAAGAGGAAATGAATTGCTAGTTGAAATAACGGAAAATAATTGGACAGGTATATCGGATGGACAAATTACTTCTGGAATTCCTTCAATTTGGACTCCTAATTTACAAGGAACAAAAACCATTACAGGAAGTTTTGAAGGAATAACAGAATCAGTGACAATATTTGTCACGAGGGGTTCAGTCGCACAATTCCATATGATTGTCGAGGATGAAGTTGCTAACAATCAATTATTCGAGATTACCACAGATGAAAGCCTATCATCATCATTGAGAGCTATTGATGCTAATGGTAATACCTGGATTGTTGATGGTACTTGGGAAGTATCTCATAATGAATTTGATACCGCAGGAATAATTTCGAGTAATAACTCATCTCAAACAACTTTTAATCCTGTAATTGCATCATTTTCAACCTATACAATTACGGCGACACACGTTGAAAACAGCATTGTATTCACTGAAAGTTTCTCTGTTCTAGTTTCAGTGGGTGACATAGAAGAATTAATTGTTACAGCAATTGATTCAAAGGGTGTTGAATACGACATCGTAGATGGTTTTGAAATAACTGCTGATGAGTTCATCCAATTTTCAATTGATATGTTTGATGCAGATGGTAACGCTTTAATCGTTCCAATATTTTGGAATATCATCGATCTTGAAAATTCCGTTCTAACTAATATAACAGGCGATCTGAGTTCCAATATTTGGGATGCGGCACTAGTTGGAGAATACTCAATTTCAGTTTACACCATTAATCAGCGAGGATTTAATTTATCTTCTCAATTTGATATTATGGTAAACCATGGTGCGCCAGTTTATTTAGAGGTAGTTCAATCTACAAATACCCAAAATGCAGGAGATATTGTAACTCTTCAAGTCACTGGTACAGATTCAGATGGTAATCAATTTGCTCAGCCAGTAGTATGGCTCGAAAATAATGCTCAAGCGAAGAATATCAATGCTACTGCCAATGTTGGTGAATACAAATTCAATGGTAGAACTGCCGATAACTATACCTTGGCAGCAGAATACTTGGCTATATCAACCAGCGTAGAGATTGAAGTTTTCGCCCTAAATATTGCTACTAACATCGTTTACAACATTAGTACTGATACCTTGGAACAATTAGAGAAATTAACAGTTAGTGTGGAGGTGTATGATGAATATTGGAATAAAATCAGTGTCCCAGAAAATGCACGAATTGATACAACCGACCGCGGAGATGTCACATACTTGGGTGACGGGGTATGGGAATTAGAAACATTAGACGAAGGCCCCCATTCTGCAACCATAGTCGTTGGTTCAATTACTGAAACCTTCACCTATGATGTAGAAGGTAATCTTGCTGGATTCTTCGCTGCAGGTGGGCCACTATACTATGTCGCTGCAGGACTAATCGGACTTATTGTCATGGCTCTGTTGGTATTCTTGGTAAGATTGGTACGTGGTGACGGAGAATATTATGATGAAGATGAGGATGATGATTACTCATATGATGCGGATACAGAACCAACCAAAGACTTCACAAAGACGACAATAAGCAACACTCCAGTTGTACCTACTCCACCAACAAGCCCGCCAAACCAGCCGGATGAGGTTGCTGAAGAACCTGAAAGTTCAGCAGAAGAAGACTTGAGTTGGGCCGTTGATTATCGTGTGGAAGATGATGGCACCGAATGGGGACAAACCGATGACGACATCTGGTATTATCGTGAGTCAGGCAGCGATGATTGGGTTGAATGGACTGAATGATACAGGTGATTAACTTGCGAACAAAATTGATTCCACTATTCATTTTGGTCTCTATGATGTTAAGCATGATGCCGCTTACAGATACATCAAATGCATTAGAAGATGAATCAATAGTATTTCACCAAGGTTCATCTGCCGTAAGAGTACAAATCTCTTCCCCAGCGTTTACTATTAGTGCTGATGAAGTGATTACCTTTTCTGCCACTTTGTATGATTCAGTAAATAGTGTAGTGGCTGGAGAAATCATTTGGTCGAGTACAAATGGTACTATTACCGGTGATGGGACTTTTTATCCTTGGAATGCAGGAGTAATCACCATACAAGCTAGACATACAAACCTAACAGATGAATTTAACATCACAGTTACTCCAGGAATTGGGCAATCTTTAGAGATTTCAATTTCCACAGGTCAAGTTTTGCAAAATAATATTCTAACTGCTAATTTAATTGACGCAAGGGGTAACCCAAACCCTACAGACCAAGCAGCATGGAGTATTGATGGTCAATATTTTGGGCAGGGTAATCCAGTATGGATTCCACTCGATATTGGAGTATACCAGCTAACTGCAAGGCTCTATCAGATGGAAGTCACTGCTCCTATTAATGTGGCTTCTGGAGATCCATACCAATTTGTCTTTGATCAAAATATTGTGATACAAAGCAATTCTGTGACCCAACTTGAACCAATGTTAGTTGATGCAAATGGGTTTGCTATGGACATAAATCTTGCTGGCTCTAAGACATGGATAGTAGAAAATGGTACTGTGAATTCGACAGGTGTGTATTTTGCAACTCATCCAGGGAGTTGGAATATTACCGTATCTGCGGGACCGGTTTCTGGGTCCGGTATTCTTACAGTAGTTCCGTCTGATGCAACAACTTCTACACTAGCCATTATTCCAAATGAGCCAGTTTACACGGCTGGTGAACAGTATGAATTAGCTGCATATCGCACAGATGTATTTGGCTACTCTGGCTTGATAACTCCACCGTTAGCCAATTTTTCTGTTTCTTCAGGGACGCTTAGTCAAGATTCTGGTAAGGTTTACTGGACGCCGATGTCGATGGGCAGTCAATCAATAACAGTAATTGATTCAGGTATCGAGTCAACTGTTTCGGTTAATGTTGTTCATGGTTTAGCAATCGATACAAGGCTAGTATTTTCACCCAATAATTTAGCAGTCGGTCAACAATCGACTATGATAGTCCAAGCTTATGATTTAGCAGGCAATACTTGGAATGTTAACGGCAGCATTGATGTATTGATTGGCAATGCTTCGACAATTACTAATCATGATACTTATTACACAGTTGTACCTGATTCAGTAGGAGCATTTGCAATAAAAAGCAGTTGGTTTGATGCAATATCTGGTATAGTTTTCGAATCTCAAGATATCAAGCAAGTAGGATTTGGCGATTTGGCGAAAATAGACTTGGAAGGCCAGGGTGCAAAAATTCCCATAGATGAACCGTTTGACCTAAATCCACGCTTCTATGATTCATACAATAACGAACTTACTGGCATATTCGTTAACTGGACTATCGATGGAGAAGACCAAACATTGGCTATGTCGTTACTCGATTACCACTGGATTCCCTCCACCATTGGCAGTCATGAAATTCAAGCAAATGCAGCCGGTATTTTCTCAGTGGTCTCACTAACTGTTACAGCAGGAGATGCTCGGAGAATTGTTACTAATCAAGAGACAGGGTTTGTAGTAAATTCTGGTGAAGAATCGGATTTGTATGTTGAAATAGCCGATTCTAGAGGTAACTTTGCTCCGGCAGAATCGGTGATAATGAATCTTAATTCCTCAATTGGCACTTTAGAGCCCTCGATAGCAGGTAGAGGTTATTGGACATTTACCGGCAAAACTGCTGGCCAGTTCACTCTAACCTTAACCCAGGATGATGCAGTGCACAGCATTGCTTTGACAATAAATCCGGGTCAAGCAGTACAGATATTTGGCGAGGTTGAGATTCGTGATTACCAGCAAGGAGATGTTGCATTACTTGTTGTCTATGGTGTGGATAGTAATGGTAACATAGTTTCTGTCGAGCCTGAAAACACCTCGATAAGTTGTACCTCAGGTCCAGATAAATACATCACTGCGGATACCTGGGAGTTGGAAATAACTAAATCAGGCTTAGACAGATCGTGTAGTATTACTTGGAACGGTCTAGTTACTCAAGCATTCTTCGATGTTGAATCAGTATTACTTGGCGGTGCTATTGGTTCAACGAACACTGCAATGACTATCGCTGCAATTTTACTCGGTCTAATTCTTGTAACGATGGTGGTTTTAGTTCGTAAGGCTAACTATGAAACTGAAGAAAACGACGAATGGTTTGACGACGACGAATATGACGACGAATATGACGACGAATATGACGACGAATATGAAGACGAAGAAGAAAGTGAGCCAGCAATAACAAATCAACCGCAGCAGCAGCCTTCTAAGCCCTCAGGACCGGTAATTTCTGAGCAAGAAAGAACTCGACTTGCGACAGAAGCAGGTAAATTAGGGGTAATGCAAGCAATCAATCAAACTGAGCAAGGTGCTAGCGGTTGGTATGTTGACGTTAGTGGAGAAATCCAATACTGGAATGTTGGTGCTGATGGTTCTTGGAGCAGGGGCGTATAATTTTATTCTGACTCGCTGTCTAAATTTTTACGAGCATGTTTGTAGTTTTTCTCACCATATACCTTGTATGTTGAGAGTCCAAGTATCAATGCCGCAACTGCCCCAATTAATGCTTTAGTCCCCATTAGATAAACTAGTATACCACCAGCTACGATTCCAAAAACTTGGATGAATGGGAATAGCGGTGACCTGAATGTTGGTTTGTACCAGTCATGCTTGGGGTTGTCTTTTCTCAAAACAATAACACAGGCATTTAGTGCCACTATCACCATTATTTGAAAACCAGATGCTAACTTGGCAACATCTTTTACAGGTAATGTAAGGATACAGACCCCCATCGCAACTCCTGTTATGATTATTGACCACTGTGGAGTGCCAAAGCGTTTGTTAGTTTCACTTAGTGAATCAGGAAGTAGACAATCTTTAGCCATGGCAAATAAGAATCTTGAAGCAGCAAGTAAGCCTGATAATGCCCCTGAAATCATAGTTAAGAACGCTAATAGAGCCATCGCAATACCAATTTCAGTTGATGCAACGGCATCAACGAAGGCAAATATTGGATCTTCTCTAGGCTCGCCATCAACGGTAAGCCACCATTCTCCATCAATGGCTCCCATCATAATAAATGTCACAACGACATAAAGCAGAGTGATTAGTAAGAGGGAAATTAACATGCCATAAGGTAAATTCTTCTCTGGATCTTTTATTTCTCCACCCAAAGCGCCGGCTTTGTAAATTCCTGCATAGGCGACAAACACTAATGCAGCAGCCTCTGCAAGTAATATAGGGTCATTTTTCGAAACGTCAAATGCTCCATCAATAGGACGAGAGAAATCAAAATTTGCATCAAATAATTGTATTACGCAGATAGCGAGGATCAGAATGGTAGTTAGGGCAAGGATTGGGGTTTGAAAGGCCTTGACTTTCTTAATGCCAAGTATGTTGAGTATGGTAATTAATGCTAATGCTGACATAATGATAAAGGTAGAATTTGTTTCAATATCAAAGTAATTAGTTACTGCGTACATGTATGCGGAAAATCCAATTAGCGCAAAGGCGGATTTTAGCAGGAAAGAAGCCCACAAACCTAACCCGCTAATAGTTCCAATTAATGGGCCAAATGAGCGTTCAAGGTAGATATATGCACCCCCATTTTCCGGCATAGCAGAGGCTAATTCCGATTTGGATAGTGTTCCCGGCAAGAATACCAGCCCTGCTAATAAGAATGCCAACCAAATTCCAGGCCCCATAACTGCTGCGGCGAATGATGGTAGAACAAACAACCCAGAGCCAATACTCGCCGCAACAGTTACGATGATTAGCCCAATAAGTGTTAATGAACGTTTGATGGTTGATTTTACTTCAGATACCACTCCTGAAATGTCACCTTTCAACAATTTCTCAGTTGCTGATTTTATCTGCATTCAAATTTCCCCTGTATTGTGCATAATTACCGTAATACGGTAATACAAGTGCGGTTATGTACCGACAAACACCGAAGGTAGTTATTGATTACTAGATTAATCTGTGTATTTTATCCGAAATTCGGTAGTTTATACCTTAGCGATTACTTTCATTTCAACAGCGATTGGTGTTGGTAGTGCCCGAATTGCTAGTGTAGTTCTTGTTGGCCCAACCTTACCAAGAGTTTCAGCCCAAACCTCGTTATAGCCCTTGAAATCGCGGTCCATGTCAATCAAGAACGATGTAACATCTAAGACATTGTCAATGGATGAGCCGGCTTCTTCTAGAATACGAGAAATATTAGCAATTACCGCATGAGTCTGGGCTTTAATATCATAGTCAAGGGATTTTCCTTCCCCATCATGGATAGGACCACCCGGTATTGCATTAGTGCCCGGTTGTCTTGGGCCAACACCCGAGAGGTATAGCAAATCACCAACTCTTCTCGCATGTGGATATGCGCCAACTGGCTTAGGTGCGGCATCGGTATTCACTGAACCGTCGGCATTTGTTGGGTCCCAAAGTTCAGGTCCGCTATCACTAGCAGTTGGAGTCTTTTCTGCTTCAATTGAAACTATGTTATCTAATACGCCTCTTTCCCCAGAGAATACCTCTACCTCATCTTCGTCATATTCCTTGTCTCCTGCTCCCGAAGGTGTTGGATTTAGGTGGACAACTGCGCACCCAGCACCATGAATTGCTTCGTATGCCAACACTTCTCCAGTCAGGTCATTGCGGTTTTCGTTCATTGCTGATAGCCACCACATCGGCTTGAAATTGACTACTTTTTGTACGCGAATTTGTTGTTGAATTGTCCGGGATAATTGACCGACATCTTCCAATCGCCCTTCCTTCAAGAATTCTAATATTTTCCTATTCCATTCATCATCCTTCAGCGAATGAATCCGGTCATCTTTCGCTTCAATGTGTTCGGTAAACATCCGATTGGAGAGTGACATTGCGGTTATCGCAACAGCCTTTCGACCGGTCTTTTTGACTAAATCTCGACAAGACTTAGCTAGTACAGTTGTCTCACTGCGGTCTGCATAAACATTTGAAGATACTATTACTGCAGGTATTTTATTATCTGGATTTAACAATGTTAAAGCAACTACAGAGCCAACATCGATGGGGAATCCACGGTAGTTGACGCACCTGCTTTGCAGTCCACGCGAATGGTTTTCAGTATTCCACATGGCAGCAAATTCAGCATCAATATTGAATGAATAGTTGATTGATCCTAAGTCATGAAAATCGTGGTCAACCATTACCCATTCTGGATTTGGATCTGAAATTATTTGATGACCAATAATACTGGGCCAGGTTGTTGAATAAATAATCAATAAATCTGCCCCGCTATTGGTGATAATATCTGCTGCTTCGTCATATGCAGCACGAAGTTTAGCCCAACCTTCATTTTGCTGTGGTGCTAAAACAGTGTGCGGGTGAACTGGCACAACAAATGATTCGACAATTTCACCTCCAGACATTATTATTCCCCCTTGTGTTGGTATACTGGCCATTCAACTATTGCATTTCCAGTGCCGATTATGGTGCCGTATCCATGAAGAATCGCTGGATAATCAGGCACTTCAAGTGTCGATAATAGCCATGTGAAGGCGCCTCCATCGGTTTCAGCAATTGCTTGTTCAGTAAATTCTGGCATTTCATCGATGAGTCTTTGACATTGTCCAGATTTCATATAATCGATCATTCGCATGTCCCAAAGGTGCATTGCATGGCTAGTAATGTGTTCTTTGCTCATGTCTTCTGGAATTTTTGACTCAGTGGTAAAGTGTCGATGAGATAAGGAATTACTCGCCAAAACAACTACTTTTTTGCCACTCTCTAATATTGCTTCTCTAGTGACTCGACCAAGTTCCATCATCATTTCTTGCATAACTTCTACCGAATAATATGCTCTTGAACGATTACTAGATATCACTACTAGTGGCTTATCCCATTCTGGCCTAAACATGTGACCGGTGGTAATCGTCCCATAATCAACTCGGAAATCGGGATTTGTCATCATTTTCACCGCTAGACCAGCATCTTGTGCTTTGTCATGAATTTGCTTTGCTAATTCAACATCGACATTCATGTCATAATGATAACGAAACAAGTTGGGAAATATCGGGTCAACAGAAAGACTTTGGAAATTCTCTAGGCCAAGGAAATGGGTTCCAATATAGGTCTGCCAATGTGGCGACAGTACTACAATTGCATCATAGTCTACGTCTTTCAGCGATTCACGCAACCGTTCATAGCCCCATCTTAGTTGCTCCCAACCACCCTCTGCCACAGGCTCATTTTGCGATGGGTTTTCTGCATAGACAAGATGAGGAGGGTGGGGTGCTAAACAACCGGCAACAATCTCTCCTTTCGCCATAGACGAGCCTATCAATAGGTTGCCTATATTTTGTACGGATAGAATTCCTATGCCCTAAGACTCAAACACCAGCGCAGTTTGGCATATCCATGGACGAGAAGGTGGGGGGCATTCCAGTCTACGCTAGTTCGTCTAATGACTCTCAGTTAGACCGTGTTGATGGTATTGATTTTCAAACCGGAATGCGCCATATCATCGCTCCAGCAGTGTTTGGGATGATTATAGGAATAATCTTCCAGGAATATATCACTCCTCAGTATAATTGGCCATCACCGCCACAAGGTGCTATTTTGTCTTCAATAATCTTCTCACCACTGCTTTATTTCATCTTAGTAAGAGATAAAGCCTCTCGTTGGTTTGAATATACTCTAGGTTTAGCCACTCCTGGAACGATATTTTTCATTGTTTGGTTTTCTGGATGGGGTGCGGTATTTTGTGGCGGTTATGGTGCGCTGTTGCTGTGGGTTTGGATTTGCACATCTTGGGGCAGATATGATTTGCCACCATTTAGGTATGGGGTCTGGCATGCATTTGCAGTAGACATTGGAGCCTTTTCAGGAGCATTACTTGTCTACAGTATTGGTCTATGATGTGTAGCTTTCTGATTCGTTAGGGAAATCCCCTTGACGAACATCATCACAATATTGCTTTATCGCACCGTCGATTTCATCAGCTAGATTCAAGTATCTGCGAAGGAATCTTGGCGAGAAATCCATGGTAATACCGAGTAAATCATGCAATACCAAGACTTGCCCATCACAATCCGGCCCAGCTCCAATGCCGATAGTCGGAATCTCGATCGCTTCGCTAACTTTTTTGGCTAGTTCACGAGGTATTTTTTCAAGTACTACAGCGAAGCAACCGGCTGCTTCCAATATTTTAGCATCTTCGATTAATTTGTTGGCTTCTTCATCTTCTTTTGCCCTAACGCTGTAGGTGCCAAATTTGTAAATTGATTGCGGAGTTAGACCTAAGTGACCCATTACAGGGATACCTGCGGTTAGAATTCGCTTTATTGATTCAGTGATTTCTGCACCGCCTTCAAGTTTGACTGCATGCCCCTCTGCCTCTTTCATGATTCTAATTGCAGATTCAAGGGCAATTGCTGAATTACCTTGGTAGGTTCCAAATGGCATATCAACAACTATTAGTGCTCTATCTACGGCTCTTTTGACACACTGAGCATGGTATATCATGTGGTCTAATGTCATGGGTACAGTAGTTACTTGACCTGCCATAACATTTGAAGCAGAATCACCCACTAGTATCACATCGACTCCAGCATTATCAACTAATTTTGCCAGCGAGTAATCATATGCGGTCAGCATAGTGATTTTTTCATTAGCACGTTTCATTTCTTGAAGCGTGTGGGTTGTGACCTTCTTGGCTTTGCCGTGAACGGACATAGTTATTCCAGCAGCGCCATTGATTTGAAACTCTCGCTCGTCAAATCTGGTTCAAACGTCCATTTCAGCCAAAAATCGGGTTAATTGCAAAAAAACCTCTTTTGAGTCTGCACATGATAATAACTGATATTTGTATTCGGGGTCACTGATTGTTAATGCAGCAACGGCAAACATTGAGGTAGAGGAATCATCGATTACCATTTCAGTTCGATCTTCAATCCAATCATCAAGAGTTTCTTTGTCGATTTGTAGGATGCCGCCAATCTTACTCAAGATCCCGTTTAGGGTATTTTTTAGTTCAGTCTGCTGGAATTTAGTCAGTTCATCCTCATCAGGAAGATAGGTTACATCAGCAGAGAGGTACAATTTGGAATGTTCGCTACCCTCTGGAACTCGCTCAAGTATGGTTTCTAGGTCTGGTAATATTCCTGCCTCCGGTATCAAATCAATCATCGATTCATCTTCAAACGGTGGTAGAATCGGGTCGTGCACTTTGCTGATTTGAAACCTTCTTCGTCCAACAAATTCAATGAAATGATTACTGCCCTTTGTTTCATGGGTAATTATTTCTGCCTCACAGCCAAACATTCTAGGCCCACTCCAACCGTTGTGAATTGCCATTGGATCGGTCATTACCATGCCAAAAGGTCTGTCATCGAGTAGACAATCATCAAGCATCTGTCGATATCTAGGCTCGAAAATTCTCAAACTTTGTATTTCTCCAGGCATTAACACCATTGGCAGAACAAACAATGGAAGATTGTCTACCTCGGACATAGCCCAAAATGGGTGGCTCTGCTTTTGAAGATATGTTCAATCATCTTTTACACATATGTTACTCAATTCAGAAAAGAAATTCAATGACCAATCACCGCCTTCTCTACCAACTCCTGAATTTTTAACACCACCAAATGGAGTTCGAAGGTCTCGATGAAGCCATGTATTTACCCATAAAATACCGCTGTCAACTTGCTTAGCAAACTCCTTACCTCTTGACGTATTAGTTGTCCATATAGAGCCGGCTAATCCATACTGAGTGCTGTTGGTCATCTCAATTGCTTGTATATCAGAGTCAAATCTATGCAATGTTACCACTGGGCCAAATATTTCTTCGGTTGCGCATCTTGAATTAATAGCTAAGTTCTCAATAATAGTTGGGCTAATGAATGAACCATGGCAAAGACTGGACTGCTCTGGAATAATCCGTTGTCCACCATAGGCGATTCTTCCCCCTTCTTGCTTGGCCAGTTCAATATATGAGAGGACTTTTTCCATGTGTTGTTGTGAAATAACTGAACCAATATCAGTTGACTCATCATCCGGATTACCAACCTTCATGGCAGCAACAGCAGCAATGAATTTTGGCACAAATACATCATAAATTTTAGCATCAATAAGTACTCGCGAGCCACACAAACAGACTTGCCCCGAATTGGTAAATGCTGCTTTAGCAGCTCCTTTGGCAGCAACATCTAAGTCAGCATCATCTAGGATAATAGTGGCATTTTTACCCCCTAGTTCAAGTGATAATTTTTTGAACATCGGGCCAGCAGTCCTAGCCACTATCTTACCTGTTTCAGTACCACCAGTGAATGATACTGCAGTTATGTCGGGATGTTCTAAGATTGCTTGCCCTGCACGTGGGCCAAGACCATGAACGATATTTACCACGCCTTTGGGGAATTTGATCTCATCAAGTGTTTGGGCTAATAAATTAGCAGTCAATGGGGTCATTTCACTTGGTTTAGCCACAATGGTGTTGCCCATGACTAAGGCAGGTGCGACTTTCCAAGATAGCAAATACAATGGCAAATTCCAAGGCGTGATTAATCCAACAACTCCTACAGGTTTACGAATTACATAATTTGTCGCATCAGCCATAGTGAACTCAGTTTCAATCTGCTGTTTAGCATGCTGTGCAAAAAATCTGAAGTTACTAATGCTGCGTGCAGCGTCAACTCTTCTAGCCAAACCAATTGGTTTTCCAGTATCCATGCTTTCGGTTTTAGCAATATCTTCTGACCTTTCCTCCAAGGCTTGAGCAATTTTGTTGAGCCAATTTATTCGCTCATCTTTGCTGAGTGCACGCCAATTAGGTAATGCAAGTTTGGCTGCCTTTGTTGCCTTTGCAACATCATCATTATTTGAATCGGGAATTTGAGCAATTATTTGTCCAGTTGCGGGATTGATATCATCAAGCATTTTACCACTAGTTGGTAAAATAAACTCACCATTGATGTAATTGTAAATCTGCAAATTTACCCCTCAATATCATATGTCCAGCGGTCTTGATCAGGATCCCACTCGTCCCAGGTATCGATAGATTGAAGTTTTTCGTGGTAAGTCTTTGGCACAATACCAGGAACAATAAACGCTTTTTGTCGATGTAATGGGTAAGGGTTGCGTAACTCAATTCCAAGAACTCCAAGAATTGCTCTAGCGACATACCATGTCGCTTGAGAATTCCAGCCGTGAGCGATCTTAACTACCACTCCCAAACCTTTGGGAAAATCAGGGTGTTCTATCGCTAGCCCCAACAGTCCATCAGCGCCCTCTTTAGCGATTACTTTGCCTTCACCTGCTTTTAGAATAGTAGAATCTAATCTGTTGAATCCACCTACTAAGTCCGGGTGTCTAACCATTGCTTCCCATATCCAATCATCGTCCTTGTCACGTACTAAACCAGCATAAATTTGCGCTAATTCAGAAACTGTATTGGAGACTGTTGGTAGTCCACAACCATCTTTAGCATATCTGAGCGGTTTCCAATCCGGGCCCAAATAAGTGCGAATCTGTTCCATGTATGCAGAAAACACCTCGTGATTTGGTAAGGTGTATCCCGCACGGTTCCAGCCCTTCTTACGGCATCCGTGAAGGATTGCCGCATGTTCTCCAGAGCAAGTGTGGTACCATCGCCTTGGTCTTCTGACTTGCCTGCCAAATTGAATTAGCGGGACATCTAATGGTGTCAACATCAATGGCCACTCTTCCTCAAAGAGCAATGATTGAGCGGCAGCAACGTGTTCTGTATCACCATTATGGGAGGCTACAGAGATTGCTTTTTGTTCCCAACTGACATCGGCTAGTTCCTTGGTGAATGCTTTGAGCATGAAAGGTTTCATCATTGACCTGCCGTAACATAGTACATTACCGCCAAATGAGTGTATTACCTCGTCACCATGCGCCCAGGCTACTGCGCCGTGGATAGTCGTCTCAGACACCCCATTTCTCCGATAATCAACCAATGGTTCCCAATCCACTTCACGGCCAGTGGGGATTCCTTCAATATTCTCGCCAAGTGATGATTCGGGGTACATCGAACTACCTGGCCGACCGTCTTTGACTGCTGAAGGAATATGCTCTTCGCTCATTTTTTTGCCTCCAACATAGCGTTAACCATTGGGACTACCTTTGCCATATATGCTGACATATTACGGCAGACTCGGTTGGAATCATGATTGAAGAAATCGAACCAAGCCATTATGGTGTCCTCAGGATGAAATCTTTCTACGATTTGTTGAGCAACTTCAGCTACATTTCCAATCAGTGCATTATTGGCAGCTTTGCTAACTTTTTCAGGGTCGATAGTCCCCTCAAGAGCATTCCAATATGCTTGTAGTGCGCTTTCTGCTTCGTGTTTAGCAGCATCACTTTGCTCCTCTTCAGATAAACCATCTTCATCATTCAAGAATACAAAACTTGTTCTTGGCATGTAACTCCTTTGCCA
>MDSX01004648.1_pt1 | contig 14279 bp, 7 predicted proteins | sample 811141 | NCBI WGS metagenome assembly MDSX01 (sample SAMN05326642, study PRJNA326480) | marine metagenome | isolation source: seawater | place: Atlantic Ocean: South East | collected 2010
ATCGCTGAAGCGGGAAAGAACGACTCGGTCCCTCCCGCCGCCCCGCCCGCCGCCCCCGCCCCGGACGGTACCGTGGCCAAGAAGGAGAGGAAGAGGTCGGGGAAGAAGGATCGCGAGGCACCCGCCGATGGCGCCGCCCCGGCCCAAACCCCGGCCCCCCCCGCCCCCGCCGACGCCAAGCCGCCGTCCTCGGATGCGGATGCCAACCCCGCGGCGAAGCCCAGGCGCGAGCGCGGGGGACGCGGCAAGAACAAGAACAAGGCCGAGTCGGGCGACGCCGCCCCCGCAGCCGTCGCTCCCCCGACGGCGGCACCGGCTCCCGGTGCGCCGCCTGCCCCGGGTATCGCGTCCCAGGGCGGAGCTATCGTTCCCCACGGAGGAGGTCCCCCCGGCGTCGAACGGCAAACGGCTTTGGACCCGCGGGGACCTTACGGCGCTCCCGGCGTCCCCGTCGGCGTTGACGGCATCACCGTGACGTTCGGAAGCCTCGGCGTGGGCGGCGTCGGTGGCGGTGGTGGCGGTGTCGCCTCCGCCCCCGGCCAGTCCCAGGAGCGCGGCACTCTCGAGCGGAAGCGACCCGACGCGGCCGTGATGCTGGATCGCCGCGGCGCCCCCGCGGATCCCGTCGCGCCCGTGGAGATTAACCTCGCCGACTACGGGTTCGACGACGAGTACGGCGCACCGGACGACCTCGTGGACGATAACGACTACTACCCCGCCCCGCCGCCGCAGCAGCAGCAGCAGCGCGCGCAGGGCAAGCCCCGGCGGCGGGAGGAGAGCGCGGGAGCCGGCACCAAGCGGGGCGGCGGGGAGAGGACCCGCGGCGGCGGCGAGAGGAAGGAGGCCGGCGGGCGCGGGCGCGGCGGGAAGGAGGCCGGCGGAGGCGGTCGGGGAGGACGCGGCGGCGGTCGCGGGCAGAGATGACCTCGCATCGAACGAGAACAGTAGCAAGACGTAGCGCGTGCTCTCGCGTTCATCACACGACATTTTTTCACTCACGTTGCCCGGTTGAAAATTGCCAAAAGCCCGTTGGTTTTCTGCTTGCCAATCATTGCGCGCCCCCCGTTCGCGATGCGGCCCGCACGCGCCAGGGAGGAAGGCAGGGGCGGGGGTGGCCGCCCTCCGCGCAGGCGTGAGATGGAGGACATGAGACAGGGGCGCGGAGGCGGCGGCCCGCCCGGGCGCGCGGGCCGGCGGGGCGCGGACGGGCGACCTCCCCGCATGCCTCGCCAAGGCCCCGGCGGACGCGGCGGGCCCCCGATCCGGCAGCGATACAAGAAGCCCCCGGGGCTCCTGAGCTGGTACAAGCCTAGGGTATCGCACGGCTTCATCGCCGCCTTCTCCTTCGGCCTCCTGCTCATGCTCTCGATCTGGACCTTCCCGTCCTACTACGCATACGCCAACCGCCCGAACGTGGTGAAGCAGTACTGCCTCGTCCACGGAGGGAACAACGCGACGGGCTGCGTCAAGGTGGAGATCGTCCACGAGTCTATATGCGACCCGGCGGTTCCCGAGCTCTACGGCCACCTCACAACGGACAACTGCACCGACCTGTGCGTGTACAGCGACGAGGAACGGACCGTGGGGAACACCACCGCACCGCAGAGGGACGCGTTTGTCGATTCTTTCATAGTCGGAGCCGAACTGCCGTGCTTCTACCCGCCGGGCGATTCCAACTTTACCCAGGCGACGTTCACGGTGCCTTACAACCCCAACGAGCAGATGTTCCTATCCCTCGTATGGCTCTCCCCGTTCGTCTTCTTTCTGCTGGTGAGCGTTCACTGCGCGTTGCGCAAACCGCGCGAAGCGCTTGAGCTTGAGGATGACCAGATGCTCACCGGGTTGTTCAACGAGGTGGTGGTCCAGCGGAACCACCAGGAGAAGTTCGTGTCCGACGTGGAGATGAGGGTGAAGAGTTTAAAGTCCGCGGTGGACGGCGAGCAGCAGAAACGGCTGGACGTGGTGCAGGAGGTTGAGAAGGAGCGGCGCGATCGGCTGACGAACGAAGATAACCTCAAGCATGCGCTGCACGAGAACATGCGCAGTTTGGAGTCGAAGCTGGTGCGGGAGATGGCGCAGCGCCTGGCGGCCATACCCATCCCGTCCAAGCTCAAGGATAAGATGATGCGAAAGGCGGACAAGTACAGGGACAGGGAGGATCGGGACCCGCTTTTGGGCGGGGGGCGGGGTAAGAACGACAGGCCGGACAGCGCGGCGAGTCTCATCTTCGAGGATCACCAGCGGAACGCGGAGCGACGGCGTGCGGCGCTGGCGAACGATCTGGACGCGCAGAGGGGGGCGTTCAAGCAGCGGCTGGAGGAACGGAAGAGCAAGGGGAAACGATCGAAATCGAAGGACCCGGGAGCCAAACGGAGGGACTGAATCGTCCATCGTCGAACCTCCACTTGAGGGTCAAAAAAACACATAGCCGCGTGTAGCCGACGTCGTATTAAACCACATAGCGACAAACCCAACGACAGTGAACGCGACGATTAGTTGAACCGGAGTCCGAACTTGGAGGTGGCGCCGCGGTTCTGCCCGCGCCCGTCCGCCAGCCCGCTCCCCGCGCCCAGCATGAACTCCGTCTTGGACTCCACCTGCGTGCCGCTTCCCGCGAATCCGCTGCCGCCCCGCTGGAGCTTGATCACCCCCTTCACCCTGTGCCCGTCGTAGTTCCCCTCGCCCTTCACCACCTTCAACCACGCCTCCTCGGACACCGCGTGACCCGAGGGCTTCAGCACCACGATCTTGGTCGAGTTGGTATACGTCTTGAACGTCACCGGGCACATGTATCTCGAACCGCCCGTCTCCTCGCCTTTCCGGACCCGCGTCCACTTGACCGACAGTAAGTCCTTGAGCCGCAGCTTCTTGAGCGTCGTGGGGCACTTGGTGTCGGTGTTGGGCTTCTCGGCCTTGATCTCCGCCGTCGGCGTCTTGGACGGGAGCCAGAACGCCTTCATCGTCTTCATTCGATTCTTCTCCTCTAAAGTCGCCGCGACATCCGCGGATGAGCTCACGTGCGTCTCCGTCCCCGGGGTCGCCGTGCCCGTGGCGGCAGACGGCTTGTAGTTTCCCACGCCTCCCGTGTTTTCAAGCTCGAACTTCTCCAGCTCCGCGAGTCTCTTGGCGTCTTCCTCTGCCGTCGCCTTGTCGGCGTCCCTGGCTTGCTCCGCCTCCCACGTCTTCATCTTGCGCGCGATGTCCTTCTTCTGGTGGAGGAGGCACTGGAGGATGTGCTCGCGGTCGTACAGGACACCCTCCGGGGTCACCATCGGGTCCACCGCGTGGGTTAAACCCAGGCCGCAGTGGTCGAAGTCCTTGACGGTCTCCTTGCCGAGCCTCTCCTTGATGGTGCCGAACCCGAGCGCCTTCTTCTCGGCGTAGGTCAGGTTCTCGGAGCCCATCGTCCCGGCGTTCTTGCTGTGGCGGGATCCGGTACCCATGGTGGCGTCGTGTGCGGTTAGATTAGATAGGCGAAGTCGTGGTGCGGTCTGATCGAACCGGGTGACCCGTGGCGGGAGTGAGGCGGCGCCCTTGGAAATTGCAGCACAGATCGCTCCAGCGGCTTGTTTCCTCGAACCGTCCGTGATGAATGAGAATCGGATCTCACCCTCCGATTTTTAGCGTTGAGTGACGGCGTGTTTTTGACTTTTCGAAGTTTGCGCGACCGCGGAAATGCCATTCTTTGCTATGGGCAAATTCCCTGACCATCTGTGCGCCGCCGTTCGGTCCAACGATTGATTTGTCACCATGCGCCGGGCATCGTTTCGTCCGAGTTGCAGTCCACGACGCGCTTTCGACCCCCCCGCCCAATTGCGCCATGACGCGCGGCGGTGGCATATCGCGCTCGCGCGCCGCGAACGAGGGAGAATCCCAAGCAAAGCGCGCGAGGATCGGGGGCGCGCCCCAGTACATCGAGACGGAGGTGCGTGGCGCGCGCGTGTTGAACGATCGCACCGTTCGTTCTGTCCGCGTCTCCACGTTTTTTCCAATCCTACTCACCCTCCCCCGGCCACCCCCGATCTCGCCGCCCCCGCGCCCGCCTGAGACGCGCTCGCTCCCACATCCCTCCCATTTTCGCAGGATGACGAGCCGAACGTGATATGCCCCCCGGTCCAGTCCGAAGTCAACGCCATCGTCGCGATGGCCGTCGCGGGAGGCGCGGACCCCGTCGCGGTCGAGCAGATGCTCGCCGCTACGCTGGGCGATCCCACGCAGGTCCAGGCGACCCTCGCGGTGCTCCGGGCGGTCGCCGCGGGCGCGCAGAACAGGACCACCGCGGGTATAACCGCCGCGGCCCTCTCCGCCATGAACGCCGCGCAAGGCCCCAACGGCCAGGCTGGCCTCGCCGCCAACGCGGTCGCCGCGGTCCTCACCAACGCCCGACCCTCCACCGCAGGTCGAGGCGCGGTGGTTCGCAAGTGCCAGGAAGAAAACTGCCAGAAGCTGGACGTCGGCGGCGGCAAGTGCACCGCCCACGGCGGGGGCAAGCGCTGCCAGGTGGACGGATGCCCCGCGGGAGATCGCGGCGGCGGCCGGTGCATCTCGCACGGCGGCGGCAAGCGATGCCAAACCCCCGAGTGCGGCATGGGCGCGGCGGCGGGCGGCAAGTTCTGCGTGACCCACGGCGGCGGGCTTCGATGCACCGAGGAGGGCTGCGAGCGCGTGCGCAAGGTGCGCGGCAAGTGCGCGGTTCACGGCGGTATCAACAAAAAGAAGCTCTGCATCATCACCGGGTGCTCGTCCAAGGATCTCGGCGCGGGGCTCTGCAAAGCCCACGGCGGGGTACGGGTGTGCACTCACGAGGACTGCAACAAGCGCGCCAAGGCGAGGGGCGTGTGCGTGCAGCACGACAACGACGAGAAGCTCTGCTCTCATCCCGGCTGCGACGTCCCCGCGCGCTCCAGGAGCAAGTGCAAGGACCACGGAGGCGTCGTGGTTAAGATTTGCGCGGAGGACGGCTGCGACGCCAAAGCCGCCACCTCCAGCGACCGCTGCCGCGAGCACGGCGGAGGCAAGCGCTGCACCCACGAGGGATGCGGAAAGATGGACGCCGGCCGCGGGTTCTGCGTCGCCCACGGCGGCGGCAAGCGATGCCAGGTGCCCAACTGCACCAAAGGGGCCACCCGCGGGTCTTTCTGCGTGTCCCACGGCGGCGGCAAGCGATGCACGCACGAGAGCTGCGAGAAGCCCGGGCACTTCAAGGGCCTCTGCGCGGCGCACGGCGGGGGCAAGCTGTGCCAGGCGCCCGACTGCAAGAAGTGGGACGCCGGCCTCGGCTTTTGCAGGTCCCACGGCGGAGGCAAGCGGTGCTCCGTCGAAGGGTGCACCACCCCCGTCAAGCTCCGCGGCTTGTGCATCAAACACGGCGGCGGGCACACCTGCTCCGTCGAGGGATGCACGCGGTCCGCGAAGACTCGCTCGCTGTGCATCGAGCACGGCGGCGTGAAGCTCTGCAAGGTTCCCAACTGCACCAAGATGGATCGCGGCCGCGGTTTCTGCAGCAAGCACGGCAACCTCCTCGGCCTCGGCGGTTTGAAGTGCACGCACGAGGGCTGCGGCAAGTGCGCCGTGAGCAAGGGTCTGTGCTGCGAGCACGGCGGCGTGAGACGGTGCCTGACTAAGGGGTGCCAGAAGATGGACCGCAACGACGGATACTGCAACACGCACCAGCCCAACGGCGCCGTCCCCGAAGCCCTCCCTCCCCCCGGCATGGCCCAGCTCCCGGGCATCATGACGTGAACCGAATCAATCAACACGAAGTTGAGAAAGCAAGAACGAAAGCAAGAACGAACGAAACGAAACGAACAAGTTGTTCGCCAATCGTGAAGATGGCACATCCGACGAAGCGCGATCTGTGTAGTATAGAGTACGCGTGTAAAGACGTCAACGCATCACGTGGGCGACCCGCGCCGCATCCTCCAGCTCCCGCAGCCTCGAAGAAAACTCCCGTAAACTCGTCCCGAATCCCCGAAGCGCCCGGCTGTACAAGTCCCTGTGCCCCCCGTGCCGCTTACCACCCACCGACGACTGCACCAGGTTTTTCAGTACCGCGAGTAACATCGTCTCCGTCTGGTGCCTCGCGTCGATCCACCCTTGCTCGCCCTCGGCGCCCGGCGGCGCGCTCGCGAACGCGGCGTGAGACGAAAGGAGGTGAGTGGCGGCCGACTCCCTATGCCCGACTCCGGCAGCCCCGCCTCCCCCGCCGCGAACCGCGCCCTCCCCCGCCGCGTCCGCCAGCCCGGCCAAACGCACGCGAAGTCGTACGTGGTCCAGCGGCGCGGTGTTGGGCGGGAAACCGACGAGCGCGCGCTCCAAGTGACGCTGCGCGGGGAGAAACTTGTTATTAGCGCCGTGGGAGTCCTCGTCGCCGGGCCCCGTCTCGGCGGCTCTCGCGAGCGCCGCGTCGGCCAGGAGACCTCCGAGGTGATAGTGCGCGGTCCCGAGGCTCGCGGCTCCCGCGGGTGACCCGACGCATCCCACCTGCAGGGTCCGAATGGCCTCCTCCATCCGCGACGCCGCGTCAAAGTCGACGCCGAGCCGGCGAAATTCAAGCCCCGACGCCAGCAGCGCGTTGCCCAGCTCTGCGCGAACCGCCGCGATTACACCCTGGGGCGGGGGTTTATTGCGGTCCTCGCGTGACAGCGACTGGAGCGCGCGGCGACAGTGTCCGGCGGCGGACTCGAACTCCCGCAGCCGCCAGCCGTCCAGCCCCGGAGGGACCCCGTCGTCCGCGTGACCCTTTTCACCCCGCGTCGTTTCGCGGCTCCTCGGGAGGGACCACGCCGCTCGCGCTCGACACGCCTGCGCGCGGTTCAGCGCCACGAGCGCGGCGTTGACCCGGTCCTTCGCTCTCTCGAACGCCACCGACGCGTCCGCGTAGCACGTCTCCGCGCACTGCAGCGCAAAGTCGGCTCCGGCTTTGTTCACCTCATCGTCGGCGTCGACGCTCATCTCCATCGCCTCCCGCAGCGCATCCTTGCCCCGTTCGTTACGTAAAGCCCCGTACCTTCGCCAGACCCCTTTGGTATCTATCGACGTCGTCCCGTGCGTCGCGGCTGATGCGTAGTATGCCTCCGCTGCAGCCCCGTGTGACCGCGCGTCTTTGACCGGGCCCCGACCCAGGAACGCGCTCGGCGGCGGGTGTCCCATGGCGGCTGATCCGTCGCGGTCCCCGTTTCCGGCGGGCGGTTCGCCCGTCGCCGGCTGGGGCGAGCCCTCGGGTTCCCCGTGTCGCGCCAGTCTGGACCGCGCCCGCGCCGTTTCCCACTCGTGCCGCGCGAGTGCGTGGTTCTCGTTATCGCCCCTGAGCTCCGCGTGGACGTCCCCGAGGATGGCACAAACTGACCCGTGCCCGGGCCCGAGCGCGGTTCTGGTTTTGTTCGTGACTGTCGTCTCCGGGTCACCCGCGTCATGAAGTAGGTTAGCGCCCCGAGCGTCGTCGATGGCCGCGGACTCGGCGACCGCGAGCGCGCCACCCAGATTACCCGCGCGGTACATCGCGCGCGCGATTCCGATCTTGCACGCGCAACGCGCGGCGAGAACCCGGCGAAGGTGCGTCCACGGGCCGACAGATCCGGGCGGTGACGAGGCGTCCCCGGCTCCCGCGGAGTTCCCCCCGTGGTCTCCGTGTTCACCCCCGCCGTTCATTGACTTCAACGCAGCCGTGAGCGCAGCGGTAGCCTCCGCGAGGTGTCCGAGTGCCTTCCTCGCCAGCCTCGGTCCCACCCCCTGACGCAGGTCGCCCTTCCCCGAGGACGGCGGGGTCGGATCGGCGCCGGGGCCGGGGCGTCGGTCCCGGGACCATCCCCAATCGTCTGTATCGTCTGCATCCACGTCTGTATTCGGCGCTTTCTCGTCCGATATTCCTGCGAGGCACGCGGACGCGAGTTCCTCCTTGTACGCCGAGAACATGGCGGGGTGGTCGGTCGGCGAGAGCACCGCGGCGACCCGCTGGAGGAGTGCGTATCGACCGAGGGCGCCGGCGACGCCGGGAAGGGACGATGCTCCGTCGTTGGGACGATCCCCCGTCGTCGCGTGATGATTTGCCAACACCTGTTCGTTGTGTCCGGTAGAGGCACCGGGTTCGCTGCCCGGGGTGACTGTGCCGCTGTGACGTTCGGAGCGGTCGACCCAGGGAAGTCGAATCGGGCCGGGGGCTGGGAGCGCCCTTTGGCCGTCGTCGCCGTCATCCACGTCGTCGTCGTCGTCGTCGTTGTCCGATGAATCCCCCGACGCCGTGTGCTTCGTGCCTCCTCCTCCTCCTCCCCCCCCTCCCTGACTGCTCGCGGTCACCACGCCCTTGGTGACGTCGTAGAGATGGAGCCCGCCTTCCCGGGACCCGTCCCCTAGGAGCCAGTACTGCGACCCATCGTCTTTGCAGTGGTGCTGGAGGAACTCGAGGACCCGCGCGGCGTAGGTGAGGATGACGTCAGGGTCGAACGGGGGCGCGCACAGACGCGCGATGTCGTCCGTCTGCAACACATCGTAGTGGTGTATCAGCCCCCCGCGGTGGTAGCACACGGCGAGCTCGGGGACGCCGGCGATGGCGTTGTCCAGCCACGTGGACAGCGCGGTGCCCGTGTTTGGCCGATCCGCGTCCAAGTCCACCAGCTTCAAACTCATCGGCGTCCTGCCTTCCCGCCTGAACACGACGAGCGACGACTCCACCAGGAGCCTGTGCCCGTGAACCTCCCACTCGAACAGGTGCGGCTGCCCGAAGGCCTCGCCGCTCGCCGCCGCGCCCGCCTCTGACGGGGTTTCCGTCCCGTCGCCGCCGTCGTTCGGTGCATCCTCGTCCCCCGTCGCGAGCTGCGTCGACGCCGCGGACGATACCATCGCGTCGGCGACCGCACGCGCGGGTCCCCTCAGCTGAAGCGCCCCGGGAGGGCCGGAGGCTCCCGGCTTGGGCGGCGGCGGCGGGAGGTGAATCACCGCGGGCGGCCGACGCATGCGACTCCGATCGTCATCGTCGTCCGGACACGCGTCGATGTTACGCTTCCGTTCGGTGGTGCCATCACCGGCCGGCGCGCCGTCTGGTCCCCGGATGTCCAGGCGTCCCAAGCCAGCCTCAACGGAGAGCGAGTGGTACAGCAACTTGGCCTCGAGCACGGCTTGCGACTCGCCTTGTCGATGACGCCCCGTCGTCGTTCGCGTTGGACCGATGGGGGCGGCGGCGGCGGCGGCGGCGGCGTACGACCCGACCGGGCGCAGGGAGGACGACCCGGATGTCACGGTGTCGATGATCGGTCGTCGGAGGCGGCTGTAGTCGGCGGGGAAGCCCGGGGGCGGGCGCCGCGGCAAACCATGTGACTGATGAGGTGCCGACGCGTGGGGGTCTCCCGCGAAGAACCCCGGTCCCCCCAGGGACTCGCACATGGCGTTTGCCTGCCTCTCGTTGACGTCGTCCAGCAGAAGCGTGCTCCCGCACCTGTGCACCGCGAGGGACACGGGCTGGTTCGTCCACGGCATCTGTAGGAGCGCCTTCAGGTTGTCTGCGGTGGCCACGAAGTCCGGCGGGGCGGTGCCCCGGCCTCGCTGGGGCTGGTGCGTGGGGAAGAGCCTGTACGGCTGCCACGCGGCGAGGAAGCCGTTGGACGGGTTGATGTCCCTCGGGGGCTTGTTCAGGTCCGTCCCGGGGCTGGGCGCGTGCCATCTCGGCGCCACGAGATCGCTGAGCGGCTTGACTATGAGATCTGCCGCTGACGCGGACGCGTTGGAAGAGGACGCCGGGGCGGACGCGAGGAGGTCGAATGACGCCACGCGGGGCAGCCACGGATGCGGTTGCGCGAAGAGGGACGTGGACTCTCCGCCCCGGTCGCCATCCATCGGGCTCCGGGGCGAGCGTGCCGTCGCAAAGTGGGCCGCTGCGCTTCCGAGACTTTCCTCACAGCTGTTCTCATAAAAACGCCCACGCGGAGCTCCTCAATAACTCTTACGAAGTTAACACGATGAATCTACGTCACGTCGTAAGGACGTCGTCGACCGAGGCGTCCACCCCGACGCCCCCGCTTCCACGTCCATCGCCCCCGCCCTCCCCTGGTCCAGATGAGACCAGCGAGCTCAGCCGGTACCTCGGCGCCGATCCGAGCTGCACGAAATCGGTCCGCCACCCCTTACGCGACATCGCTCGTTCAAACTCATCCGCGTTCGCGTCGCCAAACGCGTACGCGCGTTCGTACCCCTCGGCGTCGTCCCCATCCTCCATCTCCTTGGACGCGTGCACACCGGCCAACGCCGCGGCGATGACGTCCCTGGGAGACGCCGCCGGATCCAACAGCACTGCTGGACATTTACCCTCAGAGTTCCATCCCAGCGCGAACCTTCGTCCCCCGGACGGACCCTCTGAACCGTCGATGCGCACCGACCCGTGCTTCACGAGCGTCTCCAGGTGCGCCCAGTCCCTCGCTGCGTCCGGCAGCGACGCCCCGAGGATCGGATCCCCGGGCTGAAACCGACGCTTGTACACGCCCTCCTCCTCGCCCGCTTTTTCAAAGTGAGACACCGATTCGGCGCCGCCGTCACGAAACGCGCTCGCCTCCTTCACCAGCCTCGCGCGGTTCAACGTCTCGTACCTCAGCACCCGCGCCGCGTTCCATATGCACACCAGGTGTCCAAACACCACGCTCCCGTAGAGCCCCGCGGCGATGGCGACGTCACGGAACGGTTCGTCCGGGTCGTTGGCGAACGACTGCGAAACAGTGCGAAATATCCCGATGCCCACGGGCAGCGCCACGAGCGCCAGCCACCGCCCTTGCACCTCCATCCTGGCGCGAATGTCGCCGTTGTTCTCGTTCCTCGCGAAGTGCTGCATGAACGAGCCGTTCACGAGGGAGCCGCGGCCGGTGAGCGCCGCGGACCGCACGAACGTCGCCGTCGCCGCGAGGGGCAGGAAGAGCCCGGGCGCGGCGGGCGTGACCAACTCGATGACCCGCGCGACGTCCTCCAGGGTGTTGCTCACCATCCACCATCGCTTAGGGTCCTCGTCGTACTTCTGCCCACCCAGCGAGCCCGCCGCGAGGGTGGCGAGGGATCCGATGCCGTCCTTGAGGACCCACTTCGTAGCCGCGGTGAGGGGCAGCGCGCCGGGCGTGGAGCCCATCCCGAGGGCCACCAAGAGCGACTGCGCGGTGATGACCTCCAGGATGTTGCGGAACATGAGTGACCCGAGATGCCATCGAATGAACGGCGCGTAGTCGTCGGAGACGGTGTCGGGGTAGCCCGCGGGGAGGAAGACGGAGCGGAGCCTCGGGGACTGCCTCGGGTCCCAGGTGAAGAATCCGGAGGACTCGTCGCCGTTTCCCGCGAGCTCCTCCTCCTCGGGTCGCTTCGGGGGCAGGCGATTAAAGCCGCCGTCGGGGGTGCGACCCCACCGCCGCTGCTGTTGGCCGCCGCTGCTGGTCTCCACGAGCGTCGAGCCGTCGGATCGGTCGTCCGATGACGCCGCGCGGGTCGTCGACAGCCGCGCGAGACGACCGCGTCTCGCTATCCATCGCGGTGCCGACGCGGGTCGGCGCACAGCTGTGACATCGCGACGGGGCGCGCGGATGGCGCCGGTGCCCGCGACGGACCACGACGTTCGCGCGGTCATGCGCATCTTTCCCCGCGGGGTGCCGGTCCTCGTTCGCCTCGGTCCCCCCGGGACGCGCGCCCAAGTGTGGTCCACGTCACCGAATCCGAGACGGAAAAGCGAACTGGGACCGGCGTCGGCACGGGATTGCTTCGCACACGAGACTGTCGCGGATGCCCGCCTCGTTCGCGTGCGCGACCGTCGCCTTCACCGCGATCCGTCCAGGCCGCGCGGCACCGCGCAGGGATCGCATCGATCGACCGCGCGCGGCGCGTGTTGCATCGGCATCTGGCGCCGCCGTTCATCCCGGCCCGACGACTCTCCCCGATTCCTTCCAAGGGGAAGCGGTCGCGATGAGGGAGGCGCGGAACGCCTCGGGGCCGCGACGATCCTTCTCCCTGCACCGCGTCTCTGAGCACGACGCGCTGGTCACGCAGGGGAAGGACGTGCGCATCCTGCACTTCGTGCGGCACGCGCAGGGGACGCACAACGTGGACCAACAGTACCGAGAACCACGGCATCACGACGCGAGACTGACGGGGTTCGGCGAGCAGCAGTGCGAACTCCTCGCGCGAACCCCCGCGGCGATCGAGGCGCAAACGTCGGCGTCGCTCGTGGTCACCTCCCCGCTCACGCGATGCGTCCAGACCGCCTTACTGTCGTTTCCGGACATCGCCAAGAGGTCCGACGTCCCTTGCGTCGCGTTGGAGTGCATCCGCGAGACGTGCAATTTCGCGTGCGACGGCCGCCGCGAACGCTCGTCGATCGCGAAGGACTTTCCCGGAGTCGACTTCACCACGGACACGAGCGTCGGGGACACGGACGAGCTGTGGGCTCGATACGAGGCGCTCTGCGGGCCGGTGAGTGAATACGACGGGCACAGGGAGAGCTGCGACTTGCCGTCGGTGGCTGACCGGGCTCGGGCGTTTTTCGCGTGGCTCCAGCGCCGGCCGGAACGGGAGGCGATCGTCAGCTCGCACAGCGCGTTCCTTCGGTGTCTGTTCAACTACGGCCAGGACGGCGGGGTGGCGTCGGCACCCGACCAGGGCTTGGGTATCGCGGTGTGGGGAAGCGACGGGAATGATGTGGACGCCCCGGTGGTTGACTACGGCGGCGACGGCGTGTTGGAGGAGCGGCTCTAAGGGATTGGGAAAACTGCGAGATGCGAACCTTCCTGGTGGCGTACTGAGGTTCATTAAGCGTCCACGGTTCAAGTAATAAGTACGCGTGTTATTAAATCGGCGGCGCGGCGACGCCTTTCGCCTCGTTTCTCCTCCCATAAGAGTTAGTATTCTCCTCATTTCTCCTCAGCGGCTTCGGCTTCGCTCGAGGTCGCGGCGACTTCGTCCTCGTCGAAGGTGTTCCCCGAGTGATCCCAGTAGCACCAGCTACCGTCCAGGAAGTGCTTCATGCGTCCCTCTTTCGCCTCGAGGTACCCTTGGTTGAACAGGTTGGGCTGAACGATGCACGGGATCCGTCCCTCGATCTTCACCCCGAGCTTCTCCAGCGTGGCGACTTTCCGCGGGTTGTTCGTCATGAGCTGGATGGACTTGACCCCCATGTCCTCCAGGATGTTAGCCACCGCGGTGTACTCCCGTGTGTCGTCCGGTAGCCCGAGGGCGCGGTTAGCGTCCACGGTGTCCAGCCCCTGCGTGTCCTGCAGCGCGTACGCAGCGATCTTGTTGGCGAGGCCGATGCCTCTGCCCTCCTGGTGGAGGTAGATGACCATGCCGTCGTTCTCCTGGATGTACTCCATGGCGAGCTGGAGCTGCTGCTTGCAGTCGCACTTGAGGGAGCCGAGCACCTCGGAGGTGAAGCAGGCGTCGTGGACGCGGACCGGGACCTTATCGCGGCCCTCGATGTCGCCGAAGCAGATGGCGACGGGCTCGGACGGGACGCCGCCGTCCACCGCGTGTCGGTACCCCCGGAGGCGGTAGAAGCCGCGGTCGGTGGGGAGTTTGGTCTCGGCGATGAACTCGGTGTCGCCGATGGACGACTCGTCGAAGGACATGGCGTTGATCGAGACGGGTTTGTCCTTTGGGGGCTCCGGGGTGAGGTCGGGCATGGCTCGGAGGACCTCCCCGATCGACGGAGGCGCCGGGCCGGGGCGGTGCATGTGTCCCGGGCGTCTCGCGTTCCCCAGCGGGCCGTCCCTTCTCCCACTGGACGATCGGCGACGCGAATCGTTGTTCGCATCCCCCGCGCTCGCGGTCCATCGCGTGTCGAAGCGGCGGTGGCGGTATCGCCGTCCGGCCGCGACGCGATCGGACCCCGACGTCGTGTGGCCACCCTGTCGTCCAGCCCCCATCATCTTGTTGGTCGTGAGCGCGCGTCCCTTGCCCTTGGAGGACGCGACCGCTCCCGCGTGCGTTGAAACCATCGCAAAACTCATCCTCCGTAGTATACGCTTCGTCTGGCGGTCGCTCTGTCCCTAACTCGCGCAGCCCCGTCCGGTGCGCGCCGTCGTGTGTCACTGGAGAGACTGGATAAGTGAGGCACACGTCATCCGGATTGGGTTAGGTTTTCCTTTTACGAACACGGGCGAAAAAAATGGGCGTATGGGCAATTAGACTGAGGCGTTGCTCCAGAACCGAGCGGGTCATATATCTAAAAATTGCTGAATTAGGCCATTGACTGTGTCGCATACCTCCCCCTAAATGCAGGGTCTAAAGACACCCGGCCTTTGTAGCTCAGTTGGTTAGAGCGCCGG
>MDSX01012869.1_pt1 | contig 14276 bp, 11 predicted proteins | sample 811141 | NCBI WGS metagenome assembly MDSX01 (sample SAMN05326642, study PRJNA326480) | marine metagenome | isolation source: seawater | place: Atlantic Ocean: South East | collected 2010
CCGCGCGCGATCGCGACGAACGACGCGATGACGACGATCGCTCGCGACGACGCGCGACGAACGAACGAACGACGGCGACGACGCGCGACGACGACGATCGATCGCGCGCGCGCGACGACGTGCGGACCGTCGCGCGTCGTCGCGACGTCGACGCGCGTGCGGGCGAACGCGCGCGTCGAGGCACGATCGATCGATCGATCGGGGACGCGGACGGGGCGTATCTTTGCGCGCGGGATTCGCGATCGATCGTGGATAATCGTATGGGGAAACAGTGAGGGGTGACTGACGACGAAGGACGCGCGCGAACGACAGGCGGCGACGACGACGAAGGCGCGACAACAAGTGCGAACGACCGCGGTCGCGGCGATGCCGGCGGCGATCGCCGCGCCGGCGTTCGCGGCGAGCGAAGCGCTCGAGCAAGTCGCGCTCGCGGACGTGAACATTTTGGGCGTCATCGCGACGGCGCTCTTCATCATCATTCCGACGGCGTTTTTGATCGTCTTGTACGTCAAGTCGTCGTCCGAGGGTAACGTCTCGGGTGGTTTCTCGCAAGAGTACTACGATAAGTCGAAGAAGCGAGGCGACAAGAAGACGAACGAAGCCGCCGTGCTCAAGGGCAAGGGCTTGGGCATGCGCCCGGAGAAGTAAACGCTCGGTCGAGACGAAGCGCGTTTACGAGTCGCGTTCGTCAGCACGAAGACGCACTCCTGTTAGGTCGCGGAAAATAGCGCGCGTGCTTCGTTTGACTTGAGAATGAACGATCTAGATCGGAGGAGGTGGATGTTTTTAAGAGGACGTACGCCGAGAATTTTTAATCAACGAGAAGCGCATCTTTTTAGTCGACGCGACGCGACGCGCGGTTTGTCCGTCCTAAAGCGTTACTTACACGAGCTACATTTTCAATACGTCGCGCCCGCGAGCGCGTCGCGCAAAGCGTTCCTTTGGTCGTCGCCGAGCGATTTCGGGAAACGAATGTGAAACTTGATCTTCAAGTCGCCGCGCTCGCCGGGGGACTTGCTCAGCGGCATGCCTTCGCCCGGCAACACCTTGACGAAGGTCGGGGAGATGATATCGTCGACCTTGACGTCCATCGCCTTCCCGTCCAAGGTGTACACGCTGAACGACGTTCCGAGTAAGGCTTCGTTCAAATCAACCTTGACCGTCTTCACGAGATCGTTGCCCTCGCGCTCAAACTGCGGGTGCGGTTTTTGCTCCAACGTGAAGACGATGTCGGCGGCGATCGTCGTCGGGGTTTCGTCCCCTTTCTCCTGAAACGTAATCTTCGTCCCGCTCTTCCACCCGGGCTTAACATCGATCGGAAGCGTCTCTTGCACGCTCTCCTGCCGACCGTTTCGAATCACCTTTCGCGTGACGCTGAAATTCTTTTGCGTTCCGTAAAACAGCTCCTCGAGCGACAGCCTGAGCGTCTGCTCAATCTTCGGCGCCTTCTTACGCTGTTTCTGCGGCGGCTCGCGAAAATCCTGTCCCCCGAACCCACCACCACCCGGCATTCCACCGAACCCAGGATGTCCGCCGAATCCCCCGCCTCCCGGAAATCCGCCGCCTCCCGGAAATCCGCCGCCGAAGCCGCCACCCCCCGGAAACCCGCCGCCGCCGCCGCCGAAAAAATTCGCGAATATATCCTCCGCGTGCTGCGCCGAGAACCCTCCTCCCGGCATCCCGCCCCCATCTTTTAATCCATCCTCGCCGTACGCGTCGTACAGCTCCTTCTTCTTCGGATCCGACAGCACTTCGTACGCCTCGGAGACTTCTTTAAACTTCTTCTCAGCGCGTCCATCCTTGTCGTCGGGGTTTTTATCCTGCGCTCGCGTTCGGCGTCGCGCGCGCGTCGTTCGGTCAGCGTCCCGCGCGAACATCACCATCATCGAGCGTCGTTTCGCCGTCTCGCGCGCGTCGTTCGCGCGTCGCGCGCGTCGCGCGTCGCGTTTCATTCGTCTTCATCAGATGTCCATCATCGCCGCTCGATCGCTTCGCGCGTCGCGCGCGTCCACGCACCGGGTGCCACTTCATCGCGAGTTTCCTGTACGCCTTGCGCACGTCGTTCTCGTCCGCGCCGCGCTGCAGCCCGAGGGCGGCGTAGAAGTCCTTGCCGCGTCCGCGATTCATGCGTCCCGGCGCGTCGCTTTTTGACGACGCGCTTCGCGTCGTCACGACGCGACGCGATGGCGACGCGCGACGGCGCGCGCGCGAATCGATGCTTTCGAGGGTGTTGCGTCGGCACCGCGCGCGTGCGATTGGACTGCGACGTCGGCGCGCGCGAGGGACGACGCGGAAGCGACGACGACGGCGACGACAGCGTCGCGCGCGGCGACGTCCTGTACGCGGGACCGCTGAGCGTGGTGTTCTACGGGCGCTATCGCGACGAGGCGATCGCGATAAAAAGGCCAAAGCTGCGGCCGACGCGCGAGATCGATCGGTACCACGCGGAGTTGGGACTCATGCTCGAGGCGCGACACGAAAACGTGCTGGGCGTGGTCGGCGCGCGCGCGGCGCCGCCGAATTATGAGTTGTTCTTTCCGTTCATGGAGAACGGCGCGGTGGATGAGGTGGTGTATAAGCAAGGATGGACGCCGACGTGGCAGGCGGTGCTGAAACTGGCGCGAGAGGTGTGCGCGGGGTTGACGTATTTACACGACGTCGGCGTCGTGCATCGAGACGTAAAGCCGAGCAACGTGCTGTTGGACGGATCGTGGACGGCGAAGATCGGGGACTTTGGCTTGGCCGAGCGCGAGAGCGAGCTGCGAGCGTCTTTGCAGGCGGCGATTTATTCCACCGAAGACGCCGAGGGTAAGGCGAGGGTGGAGGGGAAATGGATCGCGGGCGAGCACGGCGCGCCGAGCGGGGGGTTTCAGAAGCAGCACATGGTGGGGTCGATGTTGTACATGTCGCCGGAGGTGTTGATGCGACAAGTGAGCGGGTACGGCGCGGATGTGTACGCGTACGCGGTGACGATATGTGAGATAGCCACAGGGACGGTGCCGTTCAGCGATCGGGCGAGAAACGTCGCGCTCGCGCACACCGTGCTCGACGCGAGCTACAACGAACAGGATTTAGCCATCGCCATCGCGAGCGAGCACTTGAGACCGATTTTACCAGGAGAGACCGCGGCGGGGGGAGCGGGCAAGGTTCCCGACGGTTTGAACGACCTCATCACACGTGCATGGGCGCCCGTAGAATCGTCGCGACCGCGAATGCCGGAGATCACTCGCGAGCTCGAAGGCGTCGTCGCGGCGTATTGCGCCGAAAACGGCTTGGACGACGTCGCCGCGGTGTGGTTGCCCCCAGCGAACGATCGTGCCGAGGCGGCGACGGCGGCGGCGACGGCGCTCAACGAGCCTTTAGATTGGGAAATGCAAGAGCCAGCGTTTGCGGCACCGAATCCGGAGCACGCGATCGCCGCCGCCGACTTTTCCGCCGGCGTCTTTAGCACGCCCGGCGCGCGCGGCGCAGACAAGATGGAAGATCGTCACATCGTCGTCAACAACCTCGGTGGTCGCGCGCACGCCCATCTTGTCGCTGTGTTCGACGGACATCGAGGGCACGAAGCCGCGGAGTTCGCCATGGTGCACATCGAACGTGCGATTCGAAGCGAGTGGGGCGCTCACGGCGACGACGTCGAGAGCGCGCTCTCCGCCGCGGTGACGAAATTAGACGCCGCGTTTTGCGCGCGTTTCGAGGCGATCAAGGCGAAAGAGATGAGCGCATCAAAAAGTGCGCAACAAAGCAAACGTAATCCAGGCTGCACCGCCATCGTGGGTTTGCTGTGGGGTGATCGATTGTGCGTCGCCAACGCGGGCGATTGCCGCGCGATTCTCTCGCGCGACGGCGTGGCGCTCCCGTTGAGCGTCGATCACGACGCTGAGAGCAACGCGAGTGAGCGTCATCGCATCGAGCGCGACTTTCCAGGGGCATTGCGTCAGCACAACGGCGTTTGGCGCGTCGGAGACGCCGGTGTGGCCGTGACGCGAGCCATCGGAGACGCCGACGCCAAGGCTTTCGGCGTCGTCGCCGAGCCGGAGATGACGACGGTGTCCGTCAATCTCGCCACCGACGACTGCCTCGTTCTCGCGTGTGATGGCTTGTGGGACGTCGTCGATAATCACGATGCCTTGGCGATGATCAAAGACACGGTGAAAGAGCCATCCATGTGTGCCAAGAGACTCGGATGCGAAGCGTTGACGCGCCTGTCGGGCGACAACGTCACCGTCCTCGTCGGCTTTTTGCGAGGCAATCGCACGTGCGAAAACGTCTCTTGGGCGCGCGCGTTTTAGCGACTAGGTAGTATGAGTGTAAAGACCGCATATTTTAGAAAGAAACATGAACCATTGTTATCGTATCATAAAATTCGTTCGCTCTCGGCTAATCGTCGGCGAACGACGCCCTCTCGCCCCCGGCGTCCTTCGCGTCGCGCTCCTCGCAAGATTTACTTGCCGGATTGGAAGTCAACGCACGGCGCACCGGTGATGAGCTTGCACGCACCCGGTCCGATTTGTCTGTTCGGCAAGATTCGCGCCTCGTCCTTGGTCACGTCACCCGGGCCGTCCGTTTGCACGGTCACCACCGGTCGCGGATCGTAAAAGGGTTGCTCGTACTTGCCCGGCGCCAAACCAGTGCCGTTCTTGAGCTCCAAGCCCAGGCGTCCGCCTTCACCGGCGTGCGCCGGACCGGCGAGCAAGATCGCCATCGCCGTCGCGGCGACCGGCGCGACGAACGCACTGTTCGCATCGAAAATCGTCCCCTCGTCAGTCGCTCCACATCTCGCGCGCCCCCGTCCCTCGGTCTCGTCCGATCGCGCGCGTCCCGTCGCCGCGTCGCGTCGCCGTCGCGCTCGCCCGCCGCGCCGCGCGATTCCCGCGCCGCGTATTTCGACCCATCGTTCGCGCGTCCCATCGCGCGTCGAGCGCGTTCGCGCGCCGCGCCGCGCGCGCCGACGCGTCGATCCGCGCCGCGCGCGATCCGCGACGTTGATACGCATCAGATAACGTACGCCTCGGCGGACTTTCGCGCGTTCGCGCGCGGCGTTTGACTAGCCACGACGGGCTTCACGGCGGAGGCGGTGACGGTGAACATTCTGGTGCGGCGTTCGACGGCGGTGCGCGCGGATGTGCGGTCGCGCGCGCGCGGCGTCGCGCGACGCGGGCGCCGATGCGTATCCGGGCGGTTGGCGCGCGGGGATCGGGGCGTCACTGTTTGCGCATACGGGAATATTCGGACATTCGGAGCCAGATGGCGTCGCGCTTCATCCCCGTTCGCGGTGCTCGAATGCGTCTCGAACGCGGACGACGGAAAAATAAAAAACGATCGCGCGCGCGCCGTCGCGCCGCGTCGGTCCGCGTCGCCGCGGCACACGCGCGCGACGCCGCATCCGACGCCGGATGGCGGTCGACGGCGCGCGCGAGGACTGGACCCGGATCCACGGCGTCGATCAGCGCGCGGCGTTCGTGGAGTTTCGACACGACGCCCTGCGGCGCGCGGACGCGCGCGGGGCAGAAGACGGACCGTCGGCGTCGCGCGACGGCGTCCGCGCGCGGCAGCGCGGGTCGGCGTGCGCGGATTTCGTCGGCGACACGTCGAGCGTCGTGTGGCCGATCGCGCTCAGGGCGTGCGCGCGGTTTTGCGACGCCACGGGGCGAGCGCGCGGCGAGGGCGGCGCGGAGGGCGAGGGCGAGGGCGAGGGCGGCGCGGAGGGCGAGGGCGAGACGCGCGCGAGGACGTGCGCGCGGGCGCGGGAGATGGTGATCACGCGCGAGACGAGGGTGTTAGAGCTCGGGAGTGGGATCGGAGTGCTGGGAATGGTGCTCGCGAGGCTCGGGGCGGCGCGGGTGACGATGTCGGACGCGAACGTCGGGTTGTGCGAGGCGAACGCGAACGAGGACGGGGCGAAAAATTTAGAGACGAAAACCTTGCTTTGGGCGCGAAAGGACGGCGAGTGCTGGCGAGAGGTTTGCGAGTACGGGGACGCGCTCGAGGCGAGCGGTGGGCTGCCGCACTTGATCGTGGGGACGGATTTGTTGTATTCGCAGACGCGGGAAACGTTTAGCGCGCTCGCGGACACCGTGGCGCGGTTGTCGGACGAGCACACAGCCATCGTGATCGGGTACGAGGATCGAGGGGATTGGGAATCACTCGCGACGTTTTGGGACGTGTGCGAAGAGGCGGGATTGTTCGGCGAAGCCGTGCCGTTTTCGGACGACGACGCCGACGACGATTTGTTGTTGATTCGTCTGCGAAAGGAAACGACGGATCGCATCTAGTCCACGCGCGCGGCGCGTCGGAGGGTTGTAAGGTATAGCGTAATGTACTAGTTCATAAATTTTACACGGCGCGAGCGCGCGGGCGAATGAATAATGAATGAATGAATGAATGAATAGATGAATGCGAGCGCGCGCGCGAACGAACCCCGCGGCGGAATTCGCGCGTCGACGCGTCACCCGTACGCACGTCTCCGAGCACACCGTCGAGACTTGCCTCCGGTGCGCGCGGGATCTGTCGTGGCGATGAACGCCGCGATATCACCCGTCGTCGCCGCGCTCGAGTTGACGAAATCGACGCGCAGGCGATAGTCAAAACCGATACCGATCGATTCGTCGTCGTCGATCCAATCATCGTCGCACGTCTCGAACACGACCCACGCGCTTTCGCCCTCACCGACGATGGCATCGACGACGCGCCAACTAGCGCGTCGCGCATCGTTGGTTCTCGCGAATTTCCGCACGAGAAGATTGATCGTCTTTGCGGAGTCGCCGTCGCCGATCGGCTGCCTCTGCCTCCGCCGCCGCTTTTCCAGACGAACCATCGTTTCGTTCGTCGCGAGCGCGTACGCGCGAAACACGCGATCGAGCGCATTTGGCGCGCGCACGTGCACGTCTCCAGGGACGACGACGCGAGTCACGCGCGTGACAGCGCGCGAGAGTTCACTCGGGAGCGCGACTCGCCGCGCGCTCGCGTCGAAAACGTTGAACGTTTCGTTGTCCTCCCGACGCGGTTTCGTCGCGTACGCCCGTTTCACGGCGTGCGTGCCGTCGATCATTGTCGCTAAGACGAGCGCCAGGACGAGCGCGGGCGCGGGACGAAGAAATCTTCGCGACATGGCGCGTCGAGGTGTGTCTCGACGTCGTCGAATCGGCGCCGATTCGACGCTACGGCTTGGCGAACCAGTGCTCGATCGCCGCGGACGTCAACACCACGACAGCATCGTCGTCTTCGGCGTAAGACAACATCAAACTTACGTCCCTGGCCAAGGTTTCGATGGAATCACGAATTTTACCGCGACCAACACCGACGCGGACGTCGCCGACGCGCAATCGAGCGGCGCGGCGATCGCGAAGCGTCTGCAATAGACCCAAAAACGCGACCCGTGCCTCGGCGACGGAGTACTCCTTGAGATTCATCGATGCGATATCGTCCCAAGTTTGCGTGATCTCGGATTCCACGCTGACGCAGCCATCGATGGCCAAGGTGAGACGCTTGACGTCGATGGCTGAATTCGGCGAGCCAAGCGCCAAGACGTCCTCCACGACGGATTCCGTGAGCAGGGATAAGACGGCGTTGTTCGGACGGACGTTGAGCGCGCGCATGTCGGCGTACACTTCTTGCACTCGCGATATGACGTCACTAGTTCCTCGGGATTTGTTGTGCCCGGCGGCGCGGACGACTTCGAGCATCGTTTGTAGCGTGCTTGAATCCGGCGCGACGTCGAATTCGTTTCTCATGGTCCAGTACGCGTCAATCGCACCGCTCAAGTCTCGCACGCTAGCGTACGCACGCATAAGCGCGGTACAACTGTGCACGTTTGGCGCAGATCCACTAGCGCGCATGTCCGCAAAGATTTCCGTCGCCGCGGCGACATCGCCGCACAGAGCGCAGACGTGTAGCGCCGCGCTCCACATCTTGCTCGTCGGCTGAATTCCTTCTGTGCACGCGGTCACAATCAACGTCCGCGCTACCCTCACGAGCGACTCTTCGGAGTCATTTTCAGCCTTTTCATCCCGTCGACGGTCTATTTTTGCCGCCGACGCGCACGCGCGTAGGGCGGCTAAATACGTCACGTCTGTGGGATTGACGCCGGCGGCGCGCATACGATCGATGACGGTCAGCGCGAGCGCTGGGCGTCGATCTTGCGCGCACGCTTGAATAACAATATTGAACGTCCGTACTGGGACCGTTTTACGCCTCACCATGGCGTTCTCACGAATGGCGTCCTCTAGCAGGAGCGCCGCGACGTCCACGTTGACGGGATCGTCGCAATACGACTTGATGAGATAAAACCAAAAGTCATCACCGACGGCGATTTTTTCCTCACCCGAACGCAGCCACTCTTCGTAGAGCTGCATTGTTCCTTGTCTGTCGTATGTTTTGTATCGCACGATCATCATACACTGCCACACCCTCGATCGAACGCTGTCGCTTTGTAAGTGCCCGTTCCAACGTAGACGGTCTTGAATATCCTCGCAGACGTCTGCGACGCCGGCATGCGACGCCAATTCAATACCAACCATGAGCGCCTCTAAGCTCTTCAAGTGTGTTTTTACCGTTTGCATGACGCGATGCAAATTGTCTCTGCGTTTACTCTTAGAAAGTGCGTCATCTGCGGGTGTTTCACTCAGCGCGTCGTACAAGTTGATGTACGTCTGCGCGCCGAGCGGGCGAACGCCTGAGGATTGCATGCGAGTGAACATGCGAAGTGCGAGCTTAAATCGCTCTTGCTTGTTTAGCATATGCATCACCTGCGCGTAAGCGCGTTCCACTTTAGCGCGTTCCTTCGCGTTGCGCGCTTCGACCATCTTCAAATCGTTTGCGCGGCGCTCCAATTTCATCACCGCATCCGAGGACGAGGCAGACTTCTTGCCAGAAAACGCGGCGGCGAAAGCCAAAGCGCCGAGAGAACCGGATTGCATGAAATCCAAAGTTTCTAAACGGTCCAATAGCGCGATTGCCTCGTCCGCCTTGTTCATTCCCGCGTACATGCTTACCGCGTACGACCAAGCGGTGCCGCCGAATTTCACGCCGTCTTCGAGGGCAACCTCAAACAGTTCAGCCGCCGCGTGCGCCGAGCTCGGCGTTGCTGCAGAAAGTAGCGAACTCACGCAATACTCCGTCGCAAGTGCGAAATTATTCGCCGCTTTCATTTGCTTGTGGTCACGTAATAAATCGTACGTCACTCGCCTCGCCAGTCGCTCGTCGTGCGAGTCGTTGCACAGCCGACACGCCGCCGTGTACGCGCGTTGCACCATGGGCGTCATCCATCGACTCTTCCATCCCTCGTCGTTGCGGAATTCGTCTCGAAATGCATCGTACGCTCGTAAGAATTCATGCACCGCCGTCGGTCGCAAACACCGCGCTTCTAACAACGCGCAGTGCGCCTCGCATCGCCTCTTTGCGTCGCCCCGCGCGCGTTCAAAAATCTCCCCCCAGAGTCTCTCCGCATCATTCTTGCGCCCCGGTGTCCACGCCAATACCTTTGCCATCTCTACCGTTACCTCCCCACCACCATCGTCGTACCCTCGCGCGATGCATTCCTTATAAATAATCTCGCATCCTCGCGCGTCCCGTCGTCTCGCCAGCCGTCGCGTCAAATCTGCCGCCCCACTCCCCTCGAGCGCCACGAGCGTCTTCCGCAAATCTTCCGCCGACCAAACGCGCGCAACGCTCGCCCACAGCGCGGGCGCCCATATCACATCGCTCAATCGCGCGTTTCTCGCCTCCGCCAACCCTCGCGCGTGCGCCAACGTCGCCGCCGCGCTCGGCGCCGCGCCTCCGTCCCGCTCGAGTAAGAATTTCGTAAACGCTCTCCGCGCCTCTTTCTTCGTTCGCGCTTCCGACGCCTTGACGACTTCAAACGAACCACCCACGACGTCTCTCGCCGCGTCCACGTCCGAGACGTCGCGTCGCGCGTCGTCAATCGCGCGCGCCGTCGTTTCGCTTCCGCGCCCAAGTCGACGTTCGCGCGTCGCGCGCGCCGTCCTCCGCGACGTTTTCGCGCGCGTCGCGACGCGCGCGCGCGTCACGCGCGCGCGTCCGCTCGTCGACGGCGCGCACGCGCACCGCATCGCGCGCGCGCACGCGGGAAGTGCGGATAAAGTTGGAATTCTTCCGCGACGTCTCGTCAGAGGACGAAGACGCACGCATTTTGCGACGCGCGTTCGCGTCGAACGCGGGCGCGCGCGCGCGTCATGGGCGTCGTGAACGTCGCGCGCGATGCGATAAACGCCTCGGCGACGCTGTTGACGCCGACGCGCGCGCGCTGCGACGCTCAAGCGGCGTTTCCCGTGCGTTTGAGCCCGAGCGATGGGGCGCTGGTGACGCATAAAATGGACGCATGGGACGCGCTGCGCGCGCTGGCGCGCGAATCGCGGCTCGCCGTCGTCGCGAGTGAAGTGCAGTGTTCGTTTTTGATGGACGCGTACCCGGACGAGGCGCTGAAGGAGTACGCGATCGAGAGGAAGACGATCGGGTCGACGCTGACGGCGAGCGCGTGCGCGTGGCGGGCGGTTCGATGCGCTGTCGTGGCGTTTCAGAGGCCGGTACAGGAGTGGTTGAACGAGGTTGACGCGAGGATTACTAAGGAAACTGAAACGGGCGAGCCGAGCGAGCTGCCGGAGTTTGATTACATCGAGCCGACGAGGGCGGCGTGGTGGGCGTTTAAGCGCGATTCGGTGGTGGCGGCGACGAGACGGATTTTGGAATATCTCGTCGTCGGACGATCGAGCAAGCGCTTGAGCGCAAAATTGTGTAAAGATATAAGGTACAGCGCGAGACGAAAGGCGCAGAGGGTGAGTTGGGAGCGCGGGTTGGGGAAATTCGCGCAGGCTGGGAATATGTTTCGCACGGTGACGCTCGCCAACGCCATCAACGTTTCGGGAGAATTCGTCGTCGACGTCACCTTAGCGTCGTACGAGGCTCGCTGGTTGCGTCGTCGATCGTCTAAAGCGTCGTCTCGCGCGATATCTCGGGCGTGGCGGCGCGCGTTGCTTCGAGCGGCGTGCAAAGCTGGCTCGGTGCTCGTCGGCGGCGCCGCCGCGTGCGCCGCCTTCACCTTTTGTCGCCCGCGCGGCGCGGGACCGCGCGTCGTCAGCTGGGGCACCTACGCCTCCCTGACCGCGGGCGAACTCGCTGGTGGCATTTTCATCGCTCCCACCGTCTTCGCGCTCGTCGCAGACGCGAACGTCGAAGAACCACCGCCCGCGATTCACTAGCTCTGCCCGCGAGTTGCAAAACATTCTTCGCGCACGTTTCCCTTGTTTGGACCGCGCACGCACGATCGTCGACGCGATAGTATTACGTATAATTATTAAACATGAAAACGCGATATATGAAACGCGATATATAAAACGCGGCAGCGCTGCGCCCGGGGCGATCCTTAAACTGTCGCGTCGAGCCAGTGGGGCGCTTCGGTGTTCTTCTTCTCCGGGAACCCGGTCATGAAAAAGTCAACGACGATCGCGGCGGCGCCGCCAGCCATAGGAGCGACCCAGGCAATCCAGTGACGGTCCCAGAGAATCTTCGTGGAGACGACTGCGCCGGGTGCGGCGCGACCCTTGATGCGAATGGAACCCGCGCACGCGGAGGCGAAACTCCTCGCGGCGTTAATCATGCCACCGCTGACGGAGCCAGTGAACAGCAAGCACACATAATATGCAAAACCGATGAAGATTGAAGAGAAGAACGCGCTCTGCTTCAGCGAAGGGTGCGTGGCTTGCACGATGGTCACGAGGAACAGCCAGTTCGCGACGGTTTCGCAGAAGAAGACGCGTCCGGCGTTCGCCTGCCCCCAGTACCCCAAGGTGGCGCCGACGTATCCGGTGGGATCGTTACCGCCCGCGACCCAAACGCACGTCCAACACACCCCGATGAGCGCACCGGCGATCTGAGACACGATGTTCCCGATCATTTGCTCCACCGTGATTTTCCCGGTGGCCATAAACGTCACCGACACGCTCGGGTTCATCTGCGCCACCGTTTCCTTTCGGAACGCGTACGTCAGCAGCGTCACGACCACCCCGTACGTCACCGCCGTCGTGAACCCGTTCCCGTACATCATCTGCACCGGCACGCACAGCGCCACGTACGTCATGGTGGCCACGAATTCGATGATGCACCCTCGCGCGTTGATCGACTTCAGTCCATCTTTCGCGTACGTCGGGCGTTTCACCGCCATCTCGCGCGCGGGCATGATTATACTTTTCCCGTCCGTTCGCTCGCGCGTCTCGCGCGCGTCGCCGTCGTCGCGCTGTGCCGCGCGCCGACGCGGCGCGCCGAAAACGACCGACCGACCGTTTCGGACAGCTGGCAACGCGGTCGGTCGGACACATACTCTTAAAACCACGTTCCGTACGCACGAAAACGCGCATACAAAGTCACGAAACCCCATGTCGAGACGATCGCGGAGTCAACACAGGGCGGCGGCGTCGCGCCGTCAGATCGCCGTCACATTCGCGCGCGCGACGTCGCGCACGCGCGCACTCGACGCTCGAGCGCGAGCGACGCCGCGAGCGACGCCTCGAGCGACTCGGAGGGGGGCGAACCCGCGACGAACGCGCGAGGACGCGCGAAATCGACGCGCGAAATCGAAATCTTAAATCTTTGACTCTGGACGAGACGCGATGGTGCAGGGCACGGTGTCGTCCGTGGGATTGCCCGCGGGATGGCAGGAGGTGCACGCGGAGGGGAAGGTGTATTATTGGCACATGGCGACGAACGTGACGACGTACGATCGCCCGACGGAGACGACGAAGGCGGAGAATAAGTTTGGATATCTCGGGCACTCCGGGGCGTCGTTCACGCACTTGGGCGCGGATGATTCGTACGGTGCGGAGGAGTACAACGCGCCGCCGCCTGACGCGTACAGTCGAGGGAAAGGACTGGAGCTGAAGGATTTGGGGTACGGCGCGACGGAGAGTGGGAATGATTTTCGAAAGAGGCACGAGATTAGCGTGCGAGCGCCGCCGGGGCTGACGGTGCCCGATCCGATGATGAACTTTGACGCGGGACCGTGGCCGAAGCCGTTGTTGGACGCGGTGAAGCGCGCGGGATACACCGAGCCGACGGCGATTCAATCGCAGTCGTGGCCGATCGCGTTGCAAGGGTACGATATGATCTCCGTGGCGAAGACGGGGAGCGGGAAGACGGTGGCGTTCTTGTTCCCGGGTTTGATGCACATCGCCGAACGCGGTAATGGGCGCAACGCGCGAGGGCCGATGATGTTGGCGCTCGCGCCGACGCGCGAACTCGCGACGCAAATTCAAGAGGAATGCATGAAGTTTGGCTCTTCGTGCGGCGTCGGGTCGGTGTGCTTGTACGGGGGCGCGCCCAAGGGGCGTCAGCTGCAGCAGTTGCGCAACCGTCCGCAAATCTGCATCGCCACCCCGGGTCGCTTGAACGATTTGTTGGAAAGCCGCATGGTGGACATGTCTTCCGCGACGTACGTCGTGCTCGACGAGGCTGATCGCATGCTCGACATGGGTTTCGAGCCGCAAATTCGCAAGATTCTTCAACACGTCCCGGTGGACCGCCAAACGCTGTTTTTCACCGCGACGTGGCCCAAGGCGGTGATTCGCGTCGCGACCGCCATCTTGACCAACCCGATTCAAGTCAACATCGGCGACACCGACCAGCTCGTCGCGAACAAGGACATCACGCAAACCATCGAAGTTTGCTCCGGGTTCGAGAAGGAGAAGCGCCTGATGGAGATTTTAAATAACCCGCCCGAAGGTTGCGATCCTCTCAAGGCGCTCGTTTTCTGCTCCACCAAGCGTATGTGCGACCAACTCGGTCGATCCGTCGGTAACTTGGCCGGGATCATTCACGGCGACAAGGAACAGCGCGAGCGCGACTGGATCTTGAACCAGTTTCGCCAAGGTCGAACGCCCGTGCTCGTCGCCACTGATGTCGCCGCGCGTGGGTTGGACGTCAAGGACTGCAACTTGGTCATTAATTACGATTTCCCCAACCAAATCGAAGACTATGTCCACCGTATCGGTCGTACTGGTCGCGCCGGCAAAAAGGGCTGGGCGTTCTCGTTCATCGACGGCGGCGAAGGCAACATGGCTCGCAAGCTCATCCCCATTCTTCGCGACGCGAACCAAATCGTGTCGCCGGAAATTGAAGAGATGGCGCGTTCTGCCGGGTTCGGTCGCCCCAAGGGCGGTCGTCGCGGTGGTGGTGGTCGTCGCGGCGGCGGCGGCGGCGGTGGCTACGGCGGCGGCGGCGGCGGCTACGGCGGCGGCGGCGGCGGCTACGGCGGCGGCGGCGGCGGC
>MDSX01090771.1_pt1 | contig 14276 bp, 17 predicted proteins | sample 811141 | NCBI WGS metagenome assembly MDSX01 (sample SAMN05326642, study PRJNA326480) | marine metagenome | isolation source: seawater | place: Atlantic Ocean: South East | collected 2010
AATGTAAAGCAAATCATCTTGGTCACCATGCCAATCATAGATGATGACATGCTCTTGATTGTCAAGACTCTCATCAAGATCATCACCTTGCATCAATGCATATGCAGCATCTGCTGCTGCTCTTGCACACTCAAAGTGATGGCTCTGGTCTGTTGTTTGGATGGTTATGCCAGTCTCAGTGAAATCATATTTGAAGTTTATCATGTTGGTCTCCTGTTGTTTTTTTGTATATATAAACGTATCTGATTCGTTTAATTATGCAAAAAAAATGTGACCATCTCAAAAAAGACAGTCACACCGAGTCAATATTAATATAAGGAGTATTAACCAAAAAAAAAACAACATAAAAAAATATGTAATGATAGATTACTTAGTTTGTGCAGATATGTCAATCATTATCTTTGTGATTCCTGCAACAATATATCTCTCAGGAGATGTTTGATTGTACTGTGCAAGTGTGATGCATATCTTGATATAAGTCTTTATCTTTGGCAGTTGCTGACCTGTGTAATAACGAAATAGCATACCCATTGCAATGCCTGACTGGTCACAAAAATGCTGTTTGGTTATGCCCAAATCTCCAATCTCTTTGGAGATCCATCTTGCAAAGTGTGTCAACCTGTATCTCTTTGCCATCTCATTTACCACCAAATTTGGAGACCTTTGCATGGCATGACCTGCACACTGCTCTCAAATCCCAAAGGCACTCATCACCAATATGCCAATAAGAGATGTGATGTATTTCAGAGGCATATATATTGCAGTCTTTCATTTGGGCTTGGCATTTGCCTTGTGCATCAATCAGTTTGAGTTGTCTCAATCGTTTCCAGTTCTGAGATTGGAGATACATTTTTTTTGCTTGATTCCATAGTGCTCTTTGCTCTTTTGATGGCTCATGTGATCTGGTTGGAAACGTCTTTTTGTACAGGTCTGCAAGACCATCACCCTCTGCATATCTCAATGCCATCTCAAATATTGTAGTTGTTGTCATCAACTGTGCCTCATGATGTACTTACAATACCACAGTAATCTGTGAATTACAGTACATCTGCACAATTTATGGTACAAATTCCTAGTTTGCTGGGTATCAAACAGAGCAGTGTGTGCTTTGTCTGTTGGCCATCCAAAGAATTTGCGTACAGTATCAAGTGAGGTACTGTTGAGCCAATGCAGATGCTCATGCACCAAAACTCTAGTATCAATACTTTTTGCATGAATACCAGGTACACCAGCAACAAAAAATGCCTCATTCAAAAACTCAATGTCAAACATTGGATTGTGACCAATGATGATGCATTTTGATATGATATCTTTGACCTCATTTGCAATGCTGGCAAACTCAACTGCATCTCTCCACTTGGCATGAGAGTAACCATTGATTTTGAGAGCAATCTCATCTGCTCTATCCAGGTGTTGTGGTTTCAGTCTCCAATGATGTTGCTCAATGATTTGCCCATTTATCTCAATAATGATGGCCAACTCAATCATCTCATGCCAGTTTGCTCTGAGTCCAGTTGTCTCTGTGTCGATAAATGCATATTTCATACTCAAACCTCTATGTGTGCCAATGCCAGTCAATCTCATCATCAAATGATTTGTCTTGTATATCATTTTGTGTTTGATTTGGTTGGTCAAAATCTGTCTTTGGCATGTCCTCAGTGCTGTCATCTGAGATTGAGTCATCATCATTATCATCATCTTGATGCTCAAGTTGCTCAAAGTCATTTGGCACAGGTATGCTCATCTTTTTTGCCAACTGCTTGATTGCCTTTTGCATCTCAATGCCAATGTTGTGCAATCTCTCTGTTTTTTGCTCATCTGTCTCTGCCAATGACTGTCTCAAATGTGCTCTCCTCTTTTTGGTGGCATCATCCAAACCATACTCATAGTATGCAACTGGAGGCAAATCTTTGCTATTATTACGCACTGTATGCTCATCATGTGTTGGTATCTCATCAATCTGGTATGTCTCACCCTGCACCCATAAACCCAAATCTTTTTGCCAAGTCTCAAATCTGTTTGCAATGTATCTCTTTGGATGTTGAGTATTGAGCGCAATAAAGTCTCGAAATGGTATTGCTTTAATGCTTGCTTGTCTCTTTTTGCCATATGCACAATCACAGGCACACTGCACATCTTGTTTGTATGATGTATCATCAAGTATCATCCAAAATGATACCAATATAAAGCCAGTATTGCATTTCTCACACTGCTCAGCCTTTGGAGACCTTGCAGCACCTGAACCAATGTAAGCCTCCATTGACTTGACTATTTTGCCCATGCTTGGTGGATAATCACCATCTACTTTTTGTAATACATGCCAGCCAGCCTTGATGATTGTATCAGGATGTGTTGTCTTGAATGTGCCCAATAATAGTTTTTGCATCTGTGGTGGCCATGTGGCATTGTCAAATCTTGGCCAGTTTACTGTGAATTTGCCAACAATATCAATGATTGCCTCATTGCGTGTCATTGGTCTGATGTTTTTTTGCTTGTTTGGTTTTTGGTACATTTGGAATCTCCTAGAAGTTTGGAATATCTGACTCATTCAGAATTGATAATTTTATATTTTTTTGCTTTGTTAATATTTTGTTATTTTTGTTATTATTTTGTTTATATATACCCGAACTCATGTGTTCTTGTTCATACCCGAACTCATGTGTTCTTGTAGGAAGTACAAAACCTTCTTGTTCCAACACGTCATTTTTTGTATCCGTACAAGAAGTATCAGGCACATTTTGCTTGTTGGTTACTATTGTATATGTAGCATTTCCATATTGATTTTTTTTGACCTGCAACAAAGATATTGACTGATCTTGATGCATATATCCTGATGGAATCTTTTTGAGAGCATTGATTGCTTTGCTAACTGTTCTTTCAGATTTGCCAATCATTGCAGCTATCTTTTGCTGACTCACAAATTTTGTTTGTCTCACTCTGTATGATGCATCCAGTTGGATGATTTTGCAGTGAAATAAGAGAGCATCAAACACCAATGATGTTGTTGCACTCATTTTCTGTTTGTATGCAAAATCCTCCAAATATGTAGCAGCAAACTGCTCAGTGTGTTTCTTTCTCATGTTCATAACTCAATGCCAATGTCACAAGCAATTGCATACATGAGAGTTACTATCAATTTGTCAAATGGCTCATTGGTCATCTCTGATATGGCCTTGCAAAATATGATGCAGTTTTTGGCATTTGGTCTGGATTTGCCAGTCAACCAATGACTCATCATGCCATTGTTAATATTAGCATGGTCACAAATCTGCTGTTGTGTGATGCCACGTGCATTGGCTATAAACCAATATTTGATGTGTGTGTGTTTCATCTTTATACCTCCTAAAATAATTTGAGTTGTCTTTGATGTTGTTTGAGTCTGTTTGATGCTGCTGCAAAATACTCTGCATCAATCTCATATGCTGCCAAATCAAAGCCCATGTCATGACAGGCAATGGCAATGCTGCCTGAGCCAAGATGTGTGTCAAGTATGGTGTCACCTGATTTGGCATAGTTTTGCAAAATCCATTTATAGAGAGCAACTGGCTTTTGTGTTGGATGGATTGAGCCACCATATTTTTTTATATGGCATCTGTTTATTATTACTTCTCGTAATGCTCTATTGAAAGATGTATATGCTAATTCACCATCTGACATGGTTAGCCCTGGCTGTCCTTTATTCCAATATAACCAGCCCTTAGAAGGACATAAATACATTACAAAATAGTTACCACCCCATATCACTTGATTTTTACTTACTCTTTTTAGTTGTATAAAATAATCCTTACAAGGTATGCTGTTGTCCCAATCTTTTTTTTTGTATGCTTTCCAGTGATGTTTTTTATCACCTTTATGGCCATCTCTACCTATGCCATATGGTGGATCTACAATGGCAAGATCAAATTGATTGTCTGCCATCTCAAGCATTGCATTAAGACAGTCTTTGTTGTGTAGTTGTATCACTGTTCTATCTCCTTGATGATGATTGTTGTATGTGCTTGCTCATATACACCAGCATAATGGTCTGAGAGTTGCAAAAATACAACCTGACTATCATCATGCCAAATCTCTGCCTTTGTGCAGCAATCCAAATACATCTTTGCAATGTTATCCACATCAGGCCTGGTTGTCTTATATTCTCTTTGCTCTGACTTATTACGCTTGATTCTTGGATGCACAAACTGCATTGTCACACTGACTGGCACTCTGTTTGCAAGTTTTTGCCAGCCATGTGCAGCAATACTCTTTTTGATTGCTGCAATGATATTCTCTTTGTGTGTTGTTATCTCTTTTGGGTAGTATGTTCTACCTGTTCGAGAGAATCTCGGTCTAGGCATAGCAACTGGATGACCATCAATGATGATGTTGATGCTGTTCATTATGATATATCTCCAGTGAGTTTGTGCTTGGCTAATTTGATATCATTAATGTATGCCTTGACTGCATCATCAAATGCACGTTGTGCATCTTCTTTGTCAGCAAATACACCTGACTCAAAACACAGATTGTGCAGTGATTCCAATGATGGTTTTTGTCTGCCTTTTGCCCACAGAGATATGACTTGTTTTGTCACACCAATCTTGTTTGCAATCTCAGTCTTATTGTGTTCAAAAAAATGCTTTGTGAACCACATATAAAAGCACTTATATCTCATGGTTGTTTTGTTCTCGGTTGTCATTATTGGTCTCCTTTGAGTTTTGCATCATATTTGTCTGCAAGTTTTTCTCTAATTTCATTCAATGACTTTCTGCCCATGTTTTTCATTTTGAGCAAATCAGTTTGAGTCATCTCCAACAACTGATGCACATACACAACATCAGCATTTGACAAACAATTTGCTGTTCTTACAGTAAATTGCAAATCCTCAACTTTGTCTGTCTTTGTTACAATCGGCTTGCTATAGATTACAATCTTATCAATGAAGTCCTGCATATCATTATATGTTGACTGTGATATTTGTATGCTTTGTTTGTTCATAAGCACCCAAAAATCACCATCTGTGCCATGCATCAGCAATGTGATTGCACCTGAGTTGATTGTATATGTGCCACCAGCAACACATTGAATTTGTAAAAATACCATATTATCTCCTTTTTTGAATATAAGTATTGACGTGTAAATAATATTACATTATTATATACGTAAGTCAATAATATATTGATATTTATCTATAGTCAAATAAATAATACAAAAAATAGGAGATTCCCATGACCTTTCTTGATTTTGCATACATGATGCACGATATTGCCAACAGCCACATATTTGCTGCATTTTTGTTGCTGCTCTTTATGGTCTCATTGGCATCTGTCTTTATTGACGACTAGACAGGCCTGTCTTGATTCCATCAAGAACACCATCCAAACGTTGCACTTGTGTCTCAAGTTGTATGAGCCTTTGGTTGGTGTTCATTATTTTTGAATTGATGTCATCAAATCTGGTATTCAAAGTATCAACACGTGTGCTCATTTGGTCTATTTTCTCAATGGCTTTGGCCATCTGATTTGCAATATCTTTCTCTTGGTCACGTCTCTCAGTATCTATTTTTGAGATGACACTATCATATTTGTCTCTCAATGCATCCTCTCTTTGCTCATATTTGGTTTGCAGCTGCTCTCTGGATGACTCATCATTTGATCTCATACTCTCAATTTTTTGCAGATACATCATTTGTTGATTGTCATGCTTATTCTCTTGCTTGTTGTTGAGATACATCATGTACAAAGCCAATGCACCAATTGGCCCAGCGTTAAGCAAAACCTCTGTAATCATCTCATACATTGTGACTCTCTATGAGAGTATATGTGAACTCTCTCCAACCATTCACTGCAACTTGTGCCTCACATAAGTTGATAAACCTCTCATAATGTGCTGAGTTTGCAATTACTGTGCAGCCTGCTGACCATTTATCAACTCTTGTACTGTCTGTGCCTGCTTTATGTATATTGATTCCAAATATACCCTCCTCAACTGTGCTTGCATCAATATCATGCTGGTTGTCTCTGTTTGGATCTCTCCACACTTTGACTGGAGACCTTTGCACAAGTGCTTTGTATTTGCCTTTGTGCAGTCCAATTGTATGAGATGACCTGTACTGACCTGCCATCAATATTGCTGTGCCATTTACTCTGCTAGGATTTTGTAAATAATAGTAGCCAGGATCTGTTGTACATTTAAATTGCTCATGCTGCCAAAGACCTGAGACCTGATACACCACATGCAAAACATCATCAAATGCATTGGTGTCAACTCTGCATCTCTCACCAATGATGTTGAGATCAAAATTTGAACCCTCAAAGACCTTGTGACCAAGATTTTTGACTCGTTGCAAAATGTGTGGCAGCATAATCACCTCTTTTGACATCATGATAACACTCTTATAACTGTTTGACGTTTGCTATGTGGTTATGTTCTATCCTTAAATCAAAAATCCAGTGTGTCATATTCCATTTTTTTGAGATGACTTGCACCTTTTGTCTGTCAATCGAGATGCCAAGATCAGTCAACTCAATCACATCACCAAGCTGCAAAAATCCATATTCAGGAGATGCAGCATATTGTGCAATGTACTGAGGCATTGACTTGAATCTAACCATATCAAGAGCAATCTTAAATGCTGTTACTCTGTCATACACATATGCCAACTCAAATGTTGCTGTTTTTGCACCATATATCTGTTGTGATACAACTGCATACTGAGATGCAGTGATTGCAATTGGTGTGCCTAAAAAGCCAAATGATGATGAGTACTCAGGCATTGTTGCCTGCACTTTGGCCTTTGAGATATATGATTGTCTTGCACCATCCCATGCAAATCTCACTGTGACCTCATTGATAATATCACTAGGCTCTGACATTGGAATCATTGCACCTAGTCTGTAAAACACTGCACTTGACTCAATCACATCTGCAACAGGCACATCAACACCCAATGCAAGCATATTCAATCTTGGTGCCAATCCATCTTTTGACAATATGATCTCAACTGGCAAATATGGCAAAATGTGCTCTTGTAACCATTCCAAACCTGTGATTTGCTCATCATTGATGACACCAGCAAATTTGTATTGATTGAGATATTGCCTCAGATTGTACCATGCTGCATAGTCAATGTTTGCATTGCTTGTTGTCAAGGCCCACATGCATACATCTCCTCCACCCTCCAACACATCATCTGAGAATGGTGATTGTATACCCTTCTCAACCTGAGCCCAATATTGCAACTGGTCATCTGTCAATGGTGATGTAATCACACTAGAACCTGAAAATGTGCTTGGCACTGCCAAATAACTTGTATTACGCTCATTTATTTTTTGCAAAAATCCTGATTCCAAAAAGTCAGAATACAAATTCTCTGCATCCAAAACAGCACCATCATCAACATTTGTGTTGCCATCTTTGCACTCTGCTGTTGTACTCATCACCTTGTGACATGCCAATGTGAAATTGAAATCAGTTAAATCTGCATCAAGTCCAATGTAGTACAAAGGGACTGGATGCACATCAACACTATCAACTGTTTTCAACCTGCCAAAAATCACAGGTATTGTCTTACCAAAATTGCGCTGGTCAAGTGATGCAAATCCTGCCTCAGTAAATCCAAGCAAAGCCTCATCAATAATATGAGTCTTGTTGACACCATCAAGCAATGTCCTGGTAATTACAAAACTATCTGACTCAAGTGCAAACTCAACATATGATACTGACCTCTCAGGATATCCAAACACAGGCTGACTGGCTTTACCTATGGCCAAAACAACTCTCTGCTCATAATCAGTCTCACCATCCAACACATATGCCAACTCACAGACTGCATTGTCAAGCACATTGCCCTTTTTGTACTCATCAGCAATATTGACACCATCAAAAAACAATGCAAATGGCACACTCAGTGCTTCATAATCTGCACCCAAAACACGACTTTTTTGTATGTATTCTGGATCATCCAAATGACTATCATAATTGTAGCTTGCACCTGATGCAACCAAAACCACAGGCTTTGTTGCAAATCTATATGTGTAACCACCCCATGCAACACTCAACAAAAAAATTGGCTGTTTGCCAATCCATCTGTCACGATACTCAGACATATCAAACCTCTCTCAAAACTATTGTGCTGACTCTCAATGCCTCATCAATCAACTCATCACCAATGACAGACTCAACTGATATGTCACCTTGCAACACTGCAAGCATATGCTCATCTACTCTTTTGTATGTCACTGCATATGGGGTGACTGCTGTGCTGGATGTGTCTATATTTGGCAGATATACCAAAGGCCTCATTTGACCACGCAATCTTGTAATCAGACCAAGCATCATGCCAGGTACATCAAACACACTTGCCACAGGCATTGAGACTGCATTGCTGTTGAGTTTGATATAATCAGGTGCAACACTTGAGCCTGACAATGTACGTATATCAATAGGATCTGACCAACTCACTCTGAGAGTACGTTTGGAATCTCTGAGATTCCTGCTGTATATTGCACCGCTCAACAATTCCTCACTCACTGTGCCTGAGTCTCTTGATATTGTTCTGCCTCTGCCATATTGCTGACCAGGAATAACAACAGGCCCAATGCTGAGATGACTACATGAAAAGTATTTATCTTTATTCTCTGCACTCACAAACTCAATCTTGATTTTGTCGTATGTTGGTGCACCAGTCATATTAATGACAATGGTGATGTTTGGAGGTATCAATCTTGCAAACTGGTCAGATGTGTCTGGGTCTGTATTACTGAATGTATCCTCAACATAGAATACAGGTGTTTTTGGTATCCTTGTGCCATCTCTAGTTAATGCACCTTCTGTGTTTGTGACTACTTTTGTGTATGTTGTTGCTGGTGCTGCATCATCTTTGATCTCGATTGACCAACCTGCACACTCATTAAAATTGATGTATGTGCCATTTTGTGTGAACTCTGAGACAATCAAAGCATTTGATTGTGCATTGTAAAAGAATTGTATCCGAGTATCAACAGTTGCTCTCAATGTGTATGCACCTGCACCCTCTTTGCTGTATATCTTGAATTGACCAGCATTGAGACCTTGCATATGTATTGCAATGCCTGCATAGTTTGCAAATGGTGAGCCTTGCATATCTTTGAGAGTATCAAATACAATCTCCTGAGCAGGTATTGCACCAGATGCAACACTGGCTGATCTCCATCCAGTTTTTGTGCTTGGATGATTGGAATAAAACACTTTATCAATGCCAAATGTGTATCTTGTCTTTATGTTGTACTCATCATTGATGATGGCTGGCCCATCTGCTGTGGTGATTCTCACACCATCAGCAACATATATATATTGACCTGATGGAGGATACAACATAGCACTCAAATCAGGTGCAGCCAATGCCATCTGCTCACCTGTTTGCACATCTACACCAACATGAAACTCATGCCAATATGTTCTGACTGTTGCACCAACATTGCCATGCCCAAAGATGATATCAGCACCTGTGATGCCTGCACCTCCATTTGTTAATGTTGTTGATGATGCACCTGGTGTGTATCGTCTGTTGAATACTGTTGCAGCATTAAAAAACCAAACCTGCACATCATTATTGGCAACAGCCATGATCACTTCTGTCACACCTGAGATTGCCATTGTGCTGCCAATGTTGCTTGTGCCATGTACATCATAGAGTTGCATTGATGCTGTGCCAATTCTCAAACGTGCATGGTATTCCTGAGCACCATCACCTAAAATAATGTCAACAATTCTGCCATCTCCTGTGGTTGTGCCTCCAAAACTCACATCAAATCTGAATCTGATTATTACACCCTCACTCATATCTGTTGTGAATGATTGCTTATACAATCTGTATGTTGCTGCTGTTGTGTTTACATACAATCTGCCAGTTGAGATGCTATCTGAGCCAGTGCCATCAATGGAAAATGCTGACATAGTGCTTGGCTCATTGTAAGGCACATATGTTGATGACCATTTTGCTTTTTTGTATGTGTTTGGTGATGAGTCCAAATATGGCATTGTCAGTGTGCTATAACCGCCCAAAAAGATGACTGCAAGTGTCTCATCTGATGTGAGAGCAGTGTGATAGTTGTGAGCAATTGCAACACGTCCAGTGACAGCAATTGCATTGATCTCTTTTGGCATCTCAACAGTGCCTGATGTGTCATTGATTGCATACCAATATGATTGAGCAATATTGTTGCCAAAAAAATTGAATGTGAGACCATCTGTGCTGTATCTTGCCACCATTGTTGGATTGGATGCACCATATAATTTGTAATACACAAATATATTGTCATTGTCATCTATGCACATGGTCATCTCACCATCTGCCAATGCATTTGCTGTGCCTGATGCAACATTTGATGTGAGCGTTTGATCTACAAACAAACTGGATGTTCTTGCACTTTGTATGGAATAAAATGCATGAGGTATTTCAATATAGTGAGACTCATTGACTGTTGCTATGTAGGAGACTACAAAACTATTTTTGCGTACTGCCAAACTGACACGATAAAAACCATTTGCAAAATCATTGCTTGTTGTGACTCTCGTGAATGTTGCCCCTCCATCAACTGATGCAAATTGCCAAAGTCGATTTTGGAAGGTAGAGCCACCAGATGTGTTGTAAAATGTCTCAACCAACAACATCACCTGCCCAGCAACTGCTGCAACCTTGATGCCTTTGACTTGATATGTTGCACCAGTTGTGCCAAGTGTGATGCTGGTATCAATGACACGATCACTCAACAATGACCACGTTGCACCATCATCTTTGCTAATATAACTTCTCAAATTAAGTCTTGGGTCAGCCAAACCAATCTGATTGTCATCCACAGTAAACATCAATAACAGATTGCCATTTGGCAGTTTGCAAGTTGTTGCTCTCATTGTCTGAGATGGTGTTGTTGGATATGCATATATATTGATTGCTGTGTATGTGTCAGTATCCTCTGACCTATGATAAGCATAGATTCTTGGTGTGAGCCATGCAGCCTCTTTGGCATATACAACAACATACAAAGTGCCATCATCCAATGCAATAGAGTTTGGATACTTATAAGATGATGTACTTGTGCCAAAATCAGCAACATCATAACCTGTGATATGTGCTGGTATGTCTCTGCCAAAAGGCTCTGATGATACTGTATTGTCAATCCAAACAAACTCACCTTTTGCACCTGCATGACCTGATTTGTTTGTTCTGATTTGCAAATCACTGCCTGCTGTTTGCTCTCCAGTTGCTCTCAACACCAATGCTGATGCCTGTTGTGGTATTGGGTCACCTGCTCGATTGCCTGACTGTGTGAATGTTGAGTCAGTCATATTGATATTTGTTTGATCAATGTCATGCGGTATGACAAAACCTCTGATATTGTTTGGTGTGTTTTCTGTGCTCATCAATAACTCACTGGTTTTGTTTGTCTAAATATAGCACCTGATTGCTGTGCTTGCTTTATGAATCTGTCAAAATGTTTGAAAGGCTGCACAACTACAACACCACCACCAGCATTGCCACCCTCTTGCAATGCTCTGACACCTGGTGCACCACCAAGCCTGTTAACAGTTGCTCTGTCAATCACTGCCTCACCCCTCAACACTCTTGTTGTTGTCTCATCAGGTCTCAATGGGTCATTGTTTCCAATCATACCCATGTCAGCAGTTGGAGGCTTTTGAGCAAGCACTTTGGCAGTTGATGCAACACCTGCTGCAATCACTGCTGCTGTTCTGATTGGCTGACCAGCAGCCTCTGCCAAACCCTCTGCAATGGCAAAGCCAATGTTGGCCAATGCAGCTGCTTGATTGACTCTAAACAATCTGTGTGCTTGTGCACGTGCTGCCATGCCCTTTTTGTCATTCAACTCTGCAAGTGTGTTGGTCAAATCCATTTGAGAATTCATAATTGATTGCACATCTCTCAATTCATCCTGGTGCAATTTCTTTTTGGTCTCTGCCTCTTTCTGTGCATTGGTCTCTTTCAATGCTGCAAGATCAGTCTCCATTTGCACACGTTTCTCATGTCTCAAAAATTCCAATGTCTCAATCTCAGCAATAGTTGCTTTGGCCAATTCCTGACTTGCAACAATTTGCTCATCTGTCTCTGCTTGCAATTCTGCAATCATCAATCTGTTTTTTGCTGCTCTGATTTGTGCATCAATAGACTCATTTTGTTTCTCAAACTTCCTTTGTATTTCTGCCTCTTTGCTGTCTTGTTGTGCTATCAAATCAAGCAACTCAGTTTTTGCTTTGTCCTGGTTGTTTTGGCTTTGCTTGAGAGCAGCATTGATGGAATCAAAAACAGCCTCTTGTTGTTTCAGCAAATCAAGTCTTTGCTTTTCACCATCATTGATGCTGGTCAATGTTTTTTTGCTCTCTGATTGTTGTGCTTGCAAGTCTTTGCTTTGCTGTCTCAATGCCAACAACTTTGATGCCTGCTCATCATAATCAATATTGATCTCATCCTCTAATATTTTTCGTTTACCAGCAAACTGCTCTAACTCTGATTCGAGTTGTGCAATTTCTTTTCTCTTTGCAGCCCTCTTTGCCATCTCTGCTGTCAAACCCTCTGAGCCTGCTCTATTCTCAATCATATCTCTCAACTCATCTTTGCTCATTTGAAGATTTCGAGCCTTGATTTGTTGCTCTCCTCTCAATGCATCAACTCTGTCTTGTGCTGTTTTTTTCAATCTCTCAGCAATCTTGTTGGCCTCAATATCTCTTTGCATACTCTCAAAGTCTGCTTTGGATATTTCACCTGATAGCATCAAAACCTCAGCCTGTGCCATGTTTAACTCAGCAGTGAATTGGCCAAGTGTAGAGATGGAATCGGCTTGCACCTTCTTATATTCTTCTAATTGCTTGTTTAATTTCTCTTGCTCTTTTGCCAAATCCTCAGCCGCTTGTGCTGCCTTCTCTTGCTCTGCAACATATGATGAGACAGCAAATGCTGCACCTGCTGCCAACACTGCAAATGCTGCAAATGCTGGGTTGAGAAATTTACCAACACCAACCAGGCCCTCCAAACCTCCAACACTATCAGCAGCAGCTGTTGCCATATCTTCTAACTCAGGATTGACCAAACCAACAGCACCTGCAATGGCACTCATCACTGAGCCAACATCACCTGCTGAGCCATGCAACTCATCAAGAGAATCCTCTGCTCTCGCTGCACTGTGTGCAATCCTTTGCATTGATTTCTCTGTTGTTTTTCCTGCATTTTTTGCAGCCTTCTCTGCTTGTCTCAGTTGTTTTTGTAGACCTGACACCATCTCTTTTGCTTGTTTCTCAGTCATGCCAGGCATCTGTTTGAGATTTGCAAGCAACTGCTTGAGATCCGCTTTGTATGATATTTCAATACTCTTGTTTACATCTGCCATTATTTTGCCCTCTTTATATCATCAGCCAACTCATCAGCCAAAATCTCAACAACTCTGTCTGTCTTTCTCTTTGCAGGTTTCCAAAGCAACTCATTGCTGACTCTTGCACCCAGTGCATATGGCAAATCTGTATTTTCACCAACTTTGATTGCCCATGCATATGGTGCAGAGTTACCAACTTTGGCAAAAATATCATCACCTTGAATTGTTAATTCTGTGTACAACTTATTTTTTGAGCCTTTGGATGTTACTTTGTACTCAGGCACTTTGAGAATACCCAAATCTTGCATGTGGTATGCTGCTGCAAATGCTCTCTTTCTGTTGTAGTCTCCATCTGTCTTTGCAATGTTGTTGGCTGTTACTCTGACTTTGCCCTCTTCTGTCAGGTCTTTGACACTCTTTGGTTGTCTAACTGGCCAAACTCTGTGAGCATCATCATAAATCTCTTCAACAACATCTGTCAAAACTCTGATTGTCTGTGGTGCTGCATGTTTGATAATTTCTGTAAATATCTTTGTTGCAGCTGCATCCATCTCAACTGTTGCATTGCCTGATCTAACTTTGATTTTTGTTTGTGTCATAGTATGCCTCTCTCATCATCATATCATCTTGCATCTGTTTGAGTTGTTTGGTTTGGGCCTTTGCTCTCAAGTCTTTGTTTTGCTTTGGTGTGTTATGTTCCAATCTCCAGTGAGCAATCAACAATGCTTGTGTGTGTGTGTCTAATGATGCAAACCAAAATGGTGTTTGATTCCAATAATGAGAGATTTTGATGCCTAGATATTCTAATCCTCCTTTTGAGGTTTGGAAAAATTTGCAGCACTCTCAACATCTTGCTCACTTGGCAAAGCACTGGCCAACACGCTCAAACATTCTGTGCCTTTGTTATATATCAATGATGGTGGCCAATGATTGGCA
>MDSX01004876.1_pt1 | contig 14259 bp, 13 predicted proteins | sample 811141 | NCBI WGS metagenome assembly MDSX01 (sample SAMN05326642, study PRJNA326480) | marine metagenome | isolation source: seawater | place: Atlantic Ocean: South East | collected 2010
CCCAACTCCTTTTCAAATGTCGTTCCTTTGATGAATTGAAACTTCATATTTTCAATGATATATTTTCTCTGTTAATTCTTACGCACTGGACTGTTCTAAGATTTTGATAACCATTTCTTAGGATATCAGGTTGGAGCGAGGTTAGACATCCCGTTATAAACACCGTTTCTAGTTTCTAGTTGAATACCAAGGAGCTATCTTCTTTACAATATCTGGTTTCATACCATCAAACATGCCACGAACATTTGCGTTTTTCGGCAACTTATCTCCCCAGGTGGTTAATTTTTTATTAAACTTACGAAAAGACTTACGAAAAGTAAAATTATGCTCAAACATTCTATTCATATTTTTCACATTCGAAACATCCCATTTATTTATAGGACTATTGAAATTAATGGCATCTCGAAACATTTCTTCCATATCAGTCACTTTTGAAACATTCCATCCACCAATCGGTTTATTGAAATATCTAGCATAGGAGAACATATATTCCATATTAGTCACATTAGAGACATCCCACCCTCCAATAGGTTGATTGAAACTTACAGCACCCAAGAACATACTCATCATACTATTCACTTTACTTGTCTTCTTCTCCCATTTTCCAATGGGCTGATTGAAACTTACAGCATAAGCAAACATACCAGCCATATAAGTCACATTCGAAACATCCCATTTTGAAATATCTTGATTGAAAACGTTCGCAAGATAAAACATACCAGCCATATCAGTCACATTCGAAACATCCCAATTAGAAATATCTTCGTTGATTTTAGTAGATTTGAAAAGGTAAGACATATCAGTTACTCTCGAAGTATCCCAATTTTCAATTTTACCATATGTCTCAATGACAGCCTTCTTTTTAGGACCATCTTCAATGTAATCTTTAACCGCTTTACGTATAGACTTATTGTCTAATGCAGGTCTAATGAAACCCATGGAATACTTCATAACATCCTCTGGTAGATCTTTAATAGGTATATTCGTATTTGGTTTTGATTTTGATTTGTACTTGTATGCTGCCCTTGCTCCTCCATTTTTTGAAGATCTCGTTTTGTTTTTCATTACTTTTAAACGTCTCGTTTTGTGAATAAGTGGAATCATTTGTATTACATATAGCACATATAAAAACCTTACAGATCATTTTCACAATTATCTTGAAAATCTCGGATCATCTTCGGAAGGTTCTACGTATTCCTTTTCAAATTTTTTATAATCAAATTTGTCATTTACATAATTCTGAACATGAGTTTCGATTGGTTTGTATTCAGGCACATCAAGACCTTTCTCAATGCATTTGGTCTCTTCGTCGTTCCGCCTTTTTTGTTCTCTATCATATTCAAAAACATGTAGCAAATACTTAGATTCCGCCATTGCCTTTGCTTTTATAATTCTTCGCTTTCTTTTCACTTTCATTTTGTGTGATTCATCTTGAACAAGCAGATCTATTGTATCTATCTCTTTACGCATGTTATCTTTGTGCTTTGAATTTTCAGTATCTGTGATGCTTTCAACACGCTGCACCCAAAATTTGTAGAATTGTCGTGATCCATATTTTTCTTTGAAAGATTCTCCATAGTTCTCCTCAAAGTTGGAAAAAAGGTTCTCAACAATTTGCTCTAAAACTTTAGTCTTACGATGAGATACCCATTCGCTCCCATTAAACGCTTGCATAATATCACTATTTTTGTTATTCATTCGAACATTTGTATTTTGGGGATGATTCGGGTTAAAATGAACAATCTTTGCCGCATTTCTTGTGAAAACTCCTTGAGACATCATTATCTTTAGTGCCATTTTCTCTGATATATAGTCGAGATCTTCCTGGCCGAGCTTTCTTATTTTCACAACTTCTACCTTCAAATTGCTATCAATCATATTTACCGAATTGTTTCCATTGTATGAGCATATTATGTCGCTTTTTTTTGTTTTTTCGAGCTTCTCGATTTTCTTACGCAAATATTCATTTTCCCGTCTTATTTTTTCAAAGTCTTTGGTTTGATTTCTGTAATTCTTTTCGTGATCTTTCAGTATCCGTTCTTGCTTGTCTTGTTCTTCCTTGAAATCAACGCGCAGAATTTGATTATCGTTTTCAACTTTCTTCAATTTGTTATAGATTGAATTTAACTTTTCAAAAAATCCCTCTCCCTCGTTTCTGTTTGTGTTTGAATTGTTCCTATGTTTTACTGTTTGACAATGGGTATCAAGTTTCTTTTGAGAATTGAACGATACATTACACGCTTGACAATTGTAAGATATCCCCATTGTTACTAGTATGGTTTTAAATAGATTCTTTTTATATTACTTTAGATAATACTTTGAACTTTGAAGTTTGATCTTTGATCTTTGAAGTTTGATCTTTGAAGTTTGAAAGGCATATAAAAAGAAGACAATTATAGTTAGTTATAAACCAAAAAAATATGATTTCCTACGCAGAAATCGCAAAAGCAAACGCAGAGGTTCCTGAACAAAGAAGTCTACAACCTCTAAGAAAGAATGAGCTCGATAAAGAAGATCCTTATTTTGAAAATACCAAGGATTCGATGCTTTTGTTGATGATCGAAGAACTGAGAGAGTTATGCGAAGATTTCATTGATAGCACATCATATTTTGACGAACCTTTTTTGACTAATCATAGAATCGGAAAGACCAATTTCATTCATGATATTTTGGATCTTTTCGAGTCGAACGCTACTATAGAATTGGCTGCTGAATATGAAGACCCGGACGAAGATAGCGAAGAAGAACTTTAAAAAAGTCGCACTTGTAAGTTACAAGGCTCATTTTTGCTTGTTTCCTTTTTTATTGATAATGTCTTCAGCCCGCTTCTTAATGAGTTTACGTTGTTCCTCCTTGATTCGCAGACGACGCTCTACGTTCAGTTCATCAACAGTAATGTGATACTTTTCGTATACATATTCACGGAGTTTTGAAGGAGAATTGGCAATAAATGCCCTTGACCAATTATCAATGAAATTATTGACACAGATTTGTAAAGAATGCTTCTCATCCTTGTATGTAACCCTCTCAGAATCAGTCCAATCAATCAAATATAATCGCTCATCTTTCTTCATTACATTAAAACGACCCTGTGTTCCTGGATCAAGATGGTTAAGGCTTAGAATACGAACAGCCAATAGAAGAAGTTCAAATATCTCAAACTTCCTTTCGTTGAACTCTTGTGTGGTTAATTCTTCCAATTTTTCAAGAACCATAGTCTTAGATTCTTTGTCGAAATTCACAACTTTAGGTGAAATTCCAGCCAGAGAAGCTTTTTTATGAAACTCTAAATCGCTTTCTCCGAAGTCTTTCACAATTGAAAACATAATAAATAATACTCACCTTGTTTTACATGTATATTTCAAGTTGTTTTGCAAACCATTTTTATATTCTAAGCCTCAATGTGTTCATCCTTAAATATAGTGTCTGGTTGACCATACAACCACTGACCTAGTTCATCAACTTTATTTGGTATGGTTGTGTTTGGCGTCGTGTAAAATTGACGACGCGAGTTGGAGCGTCCAAACATATCATCAGAATCGAGGTATAAATTTGTATTGAAATTCTTCTCTATTTCTTCTTTTGTTTGTTTGTCATATTTTCTAGCCTCTGTGCGTTTACGAGGGTCAGTTATCAATACATTCATGAACGGGTTATCTAGATTTGATTTGACACGTTCTTCCCCATCCTTAGTGATATGCCTTTCATCACGTTTTTTATTGAATACTACGACGGTAAACATCATAAATACAAGAGGTATCGCCAAGAAGTCCTGTTTACCAGATACTATGGTTAGAACAATAGACAATACTATAGTCAATTGAGTCGCAAAGTTTATCTTCTCGGAAACACTTGATTTTTCAGTTGGAGGTATAAGAAAATCATTATATATATTTGTAAAGTCTTCGAACCAAAATTTAGTCATTATTATAATGAACATATAAAAAAACGAGAAGACTTGAAGAAGGAATCTAGTGGACACACCACTCTCAATTCACATGAAGTTCAGTTCCGTTCAAGTTCAAGTTACAAGTTCAAGTTACAAGCTCAAGATTCGAGTTTTCTCTTTAATTTCTTAGTTCTTTCCAGTTCTTCGACTTTGTTTTTGGATTTTTGATACTTGAAAACAGAATTGACAAGCTTTTTCTTGAGCTCGCTCTTTGTCTCGTGTAAATCGAAGTCAACATCCAATGAGAATATGTACTTACTCAATTCATTCTTATCAAATGTTTCGATAATCTTAGGAGTTAATTTTTCAATTTCACTCTGACTTTTCTTGTTAAGATTCATGTTCTTCTTACAAAGCTGAAAGTTGTTCTCGTTTAACTGTTTTGCTTGCAGTTTATAACAATCCTTTTCATCACGAGTCATAGAATTCCATTCATTTGCGATAACTCCACGTAATTCGTCCGCAGGAAATTTAGTATAGAGGATAGAGTTTCGTTCTTTGTAAAACAAAGTCCATCCAGTTGCACGCTTAATCTTCAATTCATCCTTATCTTTCTTAGATTCAGCAACAATTTTATAATTGTGCCATTTGTCGATAACTTCCTCATCAATCATAACATTCTTCAAATCGTCTTCGATAATACTCAAGAATTCTGATAATGAATGGACCGTCTGAATCACACTCATTATCCTATAGTCATCTTCTTATTTCGTGTCTAAACAATTCAAGTCCTAGAAAAGTCCATTTTCAAGAAAGTTTTAGTGTTATAAGAAGAGAGACTTTCATTTTATATCAAAAAATTGACAAATTTTATATACAATATAGTAATATGGAAAATATATTATACAAAAAATTGTCATCTAAAGGTGACGACGGAAGCAAATACGATGTTTTCGTTAATTTTTACGATAAAAATTTAGGAATCATGGAAACCGTCGTCGACTTCGAATTGGCTGCGTTTTCAAGATACACGGATGTATCGATACAAAGTGACATTATAACATGCAAGAACACTTTGTCATTCGTAGAAACGTTCATAATAGTCGACGAAGTATATAACACAGAAGAATTAGTTGAAGATATGAATTATATTGCTATCAAAGAAAACAAAAAAGAGTTATATCAGATCAATGTTAAGGGTGATACTTTTTTGGAATGTTTCAGTCAGGATGAATTATATCCAAAACTGGAGAATGTTAATATAAGTAATGGTATCGAAAGACAGAATAATTCTGGAATATTGTATTTATCCCGCAATTTTGATGAAGATGAAGATGATGACGATCCCGTGAGTACAGTCGAAGAAGTAACACAAAACGATATTGACTTCTCAAATGCATTATCGAATAATGGTGTTGCCGATTCAGATATTAGATCATTTCAAATCAATGCTGAAAATCATAAGAATATTATGAGTGATTTTGATTTAGGAATGAAAACCCTGCAATCTCGCTTTTTACATATAAAAAATAGCTTTGTATTGAAGAAAAATGATCTTAATCCGTTTGAAAAGACAAACATTTACAAAAAAACGGTAGAAAACAGTTTAAAAAATCTTAGAATTTTTGCGAGCGATAAAGAGTCGAAAATATTTGTCAAGATAAATACATTTGGATTATCCAAATATACTGATAACAAGAATATACAGAGAGATATCGTCGTTGTTTTAAGGCCGGGTTATAGAGATGTGAAGAATACGAGAGATTTGGTAGATGTTATTGAATATCAATTCAAGAAAGACGACAAGACAATCGTCTTTGAGGAGGCGCCCTTTAGGGAATTTTCCCCCACAATGGAAAAGTTGAGAAGTATAAAACTCGAGGACCCAACCCTGTCTAATTCAGCCATTTTGGAACTGTTAAACATTTCTCATGACACTCTCCCATCCGACTACAAACAAGAATTGAATGTGTCAAAAGACAATTCAAACAAATCCCGAATCGAAACGCAATTAAAATACGAATCCGTTGTTGATATCACCCCAAATTTCAATGATATTGAAGGAAATAGCAAGAATTTGCTTAAAATCGGTAAAGATAAGGTACGTTTTGAAAAGACTCCCTATGTGTATCCCCCATCCTTAAGAATATGGAATGCGTCGAACAACGATGAACGAATTGATATATTGAATAGCGGTCGATATGTAAGAGAAGCGAAACGAAACGAGAACATCTATTATTTTTACGATAGTAATACAGGTGAAGCCGTGATACCAGTCCATGAAATATTCAAAACTCTTTCGAGTGTGTCAAAAAATGAGTTTTTCAAAAGATCATTATCAAATCAATGGAATGATCGTCGTAATAATGATCAGTATGAGAGAAGTGTTATTGATAATTCAATAATCGGAGAGAATGACACAAATGAAAGAGACTTTGATACAACAAAAATAGATAAAAAAGACAAAAATAAAGATTTGATAAACAAGCTTACACGTAATCTACCTTTCCTTAGAAGTTCTGAGACAGACTCTGAAGATGTAGAATCCCGTGACATTAATGGCGAGAAAAGACTCGAAAAAATATTGGAAACTGTTGATATCAATATTGATGAGGTCGAAGATGTTCTAAATATAGAATTATTTATAGATAAACTGAATCTCATAATGATACTTAAGACCGAGATAGATGAATGGAAGATGAAAGACTATACATATGACATCGAAATAATACGGGAGTTGTTTGAGAAAGTCAACACCATGATGTTCAAAGTTCGTGACATTCATAAGGAATTAGGCGATGAAATGAATACTAAGACAATTCCAAAGCATTCAGATGAATTAACAATGAAAAAACTCGGATTTTTTAAGAATGAATTTAATAGATTATATAAAATGAATAGAAGAAAAAAGAATACTTCTCAGGAAGAGAAAGAACATTGGGTGCTGTTTTTTTATATTTTGTTGAATGAATCATATGAGAAAGATTATAACTCTTCAATGATAGATGAATATGGTGAACCAGAGTATATTAACGATAAAATTGATCAAATTACGGAAGATTCGAATGCAAATAAACATTTTCGTAACCAATACCTTGACAAACTTCTCGGGTTTTTGAAAGAAAGTCGTAAGGTTCTCAAAAATAAGCTTGAGTCTAAAGATTTGAAACAGACAGCGCTAAAATTCAATTACGAATACATTCAAACTGTTATAGGGAAACGTAAAACTGATAAAATACAGACATTTGTTCTAAAACTTTCAAATGAAATATTTGAAATGAAACATAATCCAGTGAAAGTGAATGTTACAAGTAAAAATGCTATAATAGTGACAACACAGACAATCACGTCCACAGGTAATGATAATGTTACAGGTGATTACAATTACACTACAAATAAAACCCTAGAATCTATATCAAAAATTGATGAACACATAAGAATTAAGATTGTCAAGAACTTTAAAAGGATACTCAGGAATCCAAAGAAATTGAAATCACAGGAATATAAGATATATGCTGAATATAAGAACACAAAACTGAAGGACAATCAGCCAAAAGTTTTGAATGAGTCTATACTCAAAAACAATACATTAAACAATGACTTGTATAAATCAACAGATGAAAATGATATCATACGAGAGAACTCGTATCTCTCAAGTATCAATGACATATTGAATAGTCTTAGAAATGGTAATTCTATAAAGGTATTATCTAAATTGATTACTAAGTATAATTCGACAACAACAAATTCGGAAAAACAGGATAAATTCCTAGAATTCATAACAGTTACGGTTGTAAATTACTATAAAGAAACAGAAATCGACATTTCTGGTAATAAGTTGAATGATATTCAGGCGGAATATGCCGAGGAAGAAGCTCGAAAAATAAAAGCCAAATTCGAAAGTGATGTCGATAGAGAAATGGTCATTCGTAATCAAGGTGAATCCAGAACACGAAAGGAAGGAGGGGTCCAAACATTGGTAAATGAAGTCGAAAATGAAGGTAGTGGTAACGCAGACTCAAATCAATATTCCGGCGATAGAGAACGTGATACTGATGGAGATTCGAGCACTCCTGAATAAAATTGTAACTGCGTAAAAGTATGAAAAATGTTTGAAATAAATATAACATATACAAGTAAGTGGATAAGAGCAAGATAAGATGGGAGGATACATACAGTTGTTTTTAGTTTGTTGTGTAAACTACGTCAAGTCCTTGAGTGTTCCGAGTAGTGTATTGGATAACGTTTTTCGTCGGAACACGCACACCGAAATCATAAATACATTCAAGGTCCTCAAATTGTTTTCTTTACAGAAGGCAGCTGAAGATAGCCTGTATCAAACAGATCAGGAAATGTTCTCAAATTTTGCGAAACGTTTAGACAAGGGTATTTCGTTTACAAAATCAATGGAAGATAAATGCATGTATTTAGGATGGACTCCGTTAGCACCCTTTTTGGAACATAGTGAGGAATACGACGAGACTGAAATAACCCGTCGAAATGATTGCGAAGGGACCGACTTCAAATTGATACCATTATATTATGTATTTATTATCAATGATGGTAGTCATATCAGCGTCGACCGAATTTATCAGAATCCTGCTATTGAACTCAACATTGATATAAAATTATTGAAAAAACATATTGATGAACTTTCGGAAATATCTGGAATAGAAGTTGTGTTTGATAATCTAAGATATTTTGACGATGGTCGATATCACTTTGAATTCGGTGATACAAGACCGGGTCCTAAGCCAGGCTCTTATAAAAATATAAAAAATGATTGAAAAATGATGATAAGGAACTGATAAGTTATGCATATCGTATATGCTACATATGGTAGAAACTTAACATAGAATCATGCGTAGTATCATAACATTTCACTTACATAGAGTATGGAAATTCAAATTGAATCGAACGAGTTATTTTATTGATTTTACAAATCCAGAGTCAAAGACTGTTGCCGACGGATTGAATTTTATCAACAACAGTATTGAAAAGATAGACAGTATCGATTATAATTTGTGCACCAAATCATGCGGGTGTTATAATTGCAAATACATGGTAATAAATGGATGTATCCGCAAACCATGCTGCATGAAAGTTGACAAAGTCAACAATGTTTTCATTGACACGCCTTCTCCTCCGGGTTTTGAGCAATCCATTCTTATTGGTCATGTATGTGACGAGATCGACGAAAGATCGCAAATAGATGTTTATACTTAATTCTGCAAATTCTGCTGATCCTACTAATTCTGCTCTTCACAACAATGATTTTAAGTGGAATTGCGTGCGACAGACAGGACATTTCAACCTGTCAAGATTTTCCTGTGATTTGATGTATGCGTCTATGCAAAATGTGTGAAGTTTATGGCCACATAGAATTTGTATTTCTTTGTCATTTTCATCAAAATCATCCAAACAAATCGAGCATGTTGTGTCGTCGCTTTTCCTTGACTTTGTGTATTTGAACGTTTTCTTTATTGATACTTGCAAAGTAGGAAAGATTTCGTACATTATTGCAAGGTTTTTTGCATTATCTATATGAATAGAGTCTATATGCTTGTCGTCGACAGCGTCTATAAGCTTCGATGAGTTCAAGAACGTTTGAATTGCCAATTTGTAATTTTCTATATGATATTTATGACTGTAGATTGTCAAATCTAATTTACGATCGAGTTGGTGGTAAGCAATACTGATCGCTTCGTATGTAGTAAGATCTCCGCTACCTACAACTTGCTTGAATGTTCTCATGAACTCTTTTGTCGTATTCCTGTGTATTTGAAAGAAATGTTTCGTCAAATCAAATATAAAGTTAGGAGGAATTTCATGAAGATCTAATTGTAATTTTCTCATCAGAATTGACACATTCTTGCAAGTCAAGTAGGAAAGCTCAGTCTTAGTAACATTTTTGAGGAAGTTCCAAAAGATCATCTTATCAGTGTTCATAAGAAACTTGACAATCATCTTTTTATCCATACCAGAATCCTTAGTCACTTTTATGAGTTCATGGATTCGTATCTTATCAAGTTCAACCTCTTTGTTGTTTAGATATTTCCATTCCGGGGATGAAATATATTTAGCCTCTATAAGATCATCCCGAACGCTATCGCAGCCATGTTTTTTCAAAATTTTTCCATGGGATGATTTCTTGAATATTTGATTATTGAAGAGAAATTTAAAAACTTCATTGTTTTTTGTAATTGCACACAATTCGATCACATCACTCATTATTTTATCAAAATATCTGACGTTTCTTATATATATCCACGGTCTACAAATATGTGGATTTTTGATCTTATGAAAAAAGACAAGTGTCAACAGATCATAAGTCCACTTAAACCTAGGAATATCATTGTTCCAAACAAAGTGGGAGAAAATGGTTGTATGAAACTCGTTCAATTCAGAAACGTTTGAAAAGTCTCCTCGTATCTTTTGATTGATATATTCAATATAGAATTTCTTGAAGATCTCATCGTTATTGTGTTTCAACGCTTGAATACAAGCAATTATCTGAATTCTACGAAGAGGTGGATGAACCCACTCAAAGAATAAGCTCGTGTTTCCGTTTAGAACCTCTCTTATGTATCCCTCATCGTCAAAAGCGTATTCAAAAAATTTTTTCATTAGATATTGGTTAATTTCAAGAAGGGGGGTAAAATTGCCCCTTTTTAGGTCATTTAACAAAATTTCAAAATACTGATACTGCATATATTAACCCTTTATATTTAAAATTCAAGATAATGAAACGCAAAAGAGACTTAGGTAAACATTGATGAGTTGAGTTGAGTTGAGTTGAGTTGAGTTGAGTTGAGTTGAGTTGAGTTGAGTTGAAACTTTTTTTATCTGGTAATAATAATGCGTATTGAAAAAAACCCCAATGTATGGGGTCCACCATTGTGGGATATCTTACATTTTTTGACATTTAAATACAATTCTAAGGAAGACAAGGAACTATATTTGAAATTGTTTTCTGAATATGTATTGACTTTGATACCCTGCCCTCCCTGTGAGAGACATTATGAACGGCGCCTTGTTAAAATCCCCATTGATCTTCGTTCGAGGGAAAAGCTTTCGCGTTGGCTCGTGAATCTACATAATGATGTAAATAAAGAGCTGAAAAAACCTACAATGTCTTACGAGAAAGTTGTTGAAAGATACAGGAAAAATGAATCTAATAGAAAAAGAATCATGAAATCTTTTATTACCTATAACAACATTTCTCGCGGTTATGTTACAGCAAATTCACAAGTTCAAAAGGCAAACTCTAATCTTATAAGGATTGTTATGAAACATCTTTAGAATTGTGGCTTGCCAGTTTTCATCTTACAAAGTGATTCCGGACTTTTTATATTCGGTATGAGTACAATATCATCATCTGTAACTAGATATACAATCGACGCAGCAAGGAAGAAAATCAAAACAAGATTTGTGGTTGGCATATCTTCCTCATCATTTGATTCATCATTGAGAAAGTACATCATGTAAAAGACCGCAGCTATGAATCCAGACACTAACGCATACAAAAATGAAGTAGAACAAGTTAACATTATTAAATATAGCACATAAAAAAAAATGGTGCGTTTAGCAAAACTAAAAAATATAGAATGAATTGTATAATAGCTATGCCAATTCAAGAAACCGGAATATGGATCGGTAAAAATATGCAAACAAAACATCGACACGATGATAGATTGAGCAAAGCTATTGTAAGTTTCTTTAAAAACGAGGATTGTAAAGAAGTTGTCGATTTTGGATGTGGAATGGGAATGTATGTTAAGGATATCAATGATTCAGATATCAAGTGTGAAGGTTACGACGGAAATCCAGCAACACATGAAATCACGGATGGAACTTGTGATGTAATCGACTTATCGAAAGACTTTCATTTGGGAAAGAAATTTGATTGGGTGATTTCTTTAGAAGTAGGTGAACATCTCCCCCAAAAATATGAAGACATTTACATAAATAATTTACATAAGCACACATCAAAGGGGATTATAATGAGTTGGGCGGTTCCTCGACAAGGTGGTGATGGACACGTTAATGAAAGGGACAATTCCTACATTCGCTCTAAATTTGAAGCCCTCGGTTACGAAAGCAATATGGAAGCTGAGAAGATATTAAGAAAATCTTCGAGTCTTTGGTGGTTTAAAAAGACTGTGTTTGTTTTCCGCAAAAGGCAAGACGAAATCGATAAACAAATTGATTTGGAACAATTGAATATTGATCGATCAACCCAAACAGAAGAATTCAACCAGTATCCGTGTAATTTTTGCCCTAATTGCGGATTCAATCTTCGCGCCTCGTAAGTTGGTGCATTATCATGCTTTCCAAATTCTTACGTGATTTTCGATATAAACTTCTGTTTCAACTTCTGGGAAAACCTTAAGAATATCGAGGTCAATATTCTTCAGGTAGCACTCTACATAAGGTTCTCCGCTCAACATCGCTTTTGATGGTTTATATGAAGTATCTATGTCGACGATAAGAACTTTGCCATCATCCTTAAGATTGTTTTTGATATTTTCGAGAATCAAAACACGAGCTTCTTGCGGAATTTCATGAAATCCAAAAAGCAACGTAATGAGATCTTGTTTCTCATCTAATTCAACTGATTCAACGTTTTCTTGAAGAAAATTGATATTTTCCGTGAAAAGTTTAGCGACTCTCAACATTTCTTTGGATGTATCTACACCTGTTACCACAGCATCGCTGAATACTTTTTGTAATGCTTCCGTACTTGTACCAGTTCCACAGCAGAAATCCGTAATAAATTTGGGGTTTTCAATTTTCAAAGAACGTATGATGTTCTCTCTTATATTTTCACCATCATAAGCAACCTGATCAATCAATTTAGTAAAAGGTCTTGCCATAAAACTGTGAAAAATCCCACCAATACCTATATTTCCAAAATTATGAATACGAGGATCAAATTGATAAGGGATTTGAACTATTTTTCCATCAAAATTCAAAGCAGAAGAGAGTGAAAAAATAAGTGCGAAAATGTTATGTTTAAAATTCATCGAAAAAGAAACCTTCTAATATATATGTCATATATATTTATATGTTTGTATCAAATTGAGAAAATGGTTTGATAGGAGACTTGAGATTGAATTTTAATAGGAAAAGAGAACATTTTACACGTATTCCGATGGCTCGAAAAATGCCGGATGGTTCCAAGATTTCTAAGAAGTCGATTGCCAAAGACAAGAAAAACTACAATTCTTACAATCAAAAGACTCTACGACTGAAGCAAGAGTTGATTGAAAAAAGAAAGATGGTGGGAAAAATTGTGTGAAATGGTTTCTCTTTTTTATATATCATAATTGTAATGGTGAATTACGAAGTTGTCGTCTACACAAGCCCTAGGGATAAAACGAGATACCTTTTTTCCAAGACAAAGGATAATGATCCAGATATTACAACAAAATATAGCATGTTTAGTCAGTTCGATACGTTGCGAGACTTTAGACGCAAGTTGGTCGTACAACTTGATAACGATTCTCTATTGAAATCTTATATTTGGTTTTCTCCAGAAAACTCACCGTTTGACAAACATTCCTCACGTTTGGAATCAAAAGAGAATCAAACGTTAGTTCAATACAAAAAACATACTATTAACATTATATCATGGGATTTACTAAAAGCTCTGAGTGATCCCATTACATGGGTTAAAGATCACGAAGTTGAAGAAACTAATAATTTGACTAATGAGGATAAAGATATTATTAGAGATAATATACTGGATACAACCAGAATAGAACATGGGATTCAAAAGATAGTGGATTCTCCAGACAAAGAAAATCCGGTTAAAAACAATATAAGAAAAGCCGATTTTTATTTGACAACTGAAAACAGCTTACAACTTCGTGATGAAGATTTGGAAACTATATTCAAAATTTACGAGGTTAATAGTCAAGTTCCCTTAATGAAGTATGGGGGAAAAAATAAAATATTTTCCGAAGCAAATTATGTTGGTAAATTTTGGAATGTTTGGTTAGATACAGACAAGGAAAAAAAGAGTTTGCTCGATGGTTTAAAATCAAGTAGCATAAAAGAAAAACTTAAAAAAGAATTTGCTGTTCCTCAAATATACGAGCAACATAAAAATGAAGTGAAGACCATGTATGACAAATTGGAAATGATTTACACTTATGAAGAAAAACCACATGTAAGCTGCAAAATAACTATCAGTAGTGTTGTTGTCAAAGACTTTTTTGAAGGTGATGATAAAAAGGATTCGAAAATCAAGAAATACAGTAAAATTCATATAGGAATTGGAGTAGCAAATAAGAGTTCATCCTCGTGCAATTTTGATGAGAAAGATTTTGAAAAACTCTACCGAGGTTTAAAAAAGGTAGTTGAAA